>OGUL01000057.1_pt1 | contig 138023 bp, 103 predicted proteins | sample 1553651 | NCBI WGS metagenome assembly OGUL01 (sample SAMEA2580048, study PRJEB22360) | human gut metagenome | biome: human gut; feature: human-associated habitat; material: faeces | place: Denmark | collected 2008/2010
TTAATCTAATAATCAGTAAAATAAAATCTGTGTGAATCTGTGTAATCTGTGGTGAATTAACTCATAACCGTACAGAAAGGAACCAATCCCATCACAAAAAACATGCCCAGAGCATTGCCCTGGGCTATAAATATTAAGTTTGTCAGTCTTCAGTCTGCACTGTTTGTTTTCAAACAAAGTCTTTCAGTTCTTGTTGTAGCCGTTGGCGGGTAAAGAAGATACGGCTTTTTACGGTTCCTAAAGGCAATCCGAGACGGTCAGCTATTTCACGATACTTGAAACCGGAGACATGCATGGAGAAAGGAACTTTATAATCGCGGGGTAACGAATTCACGATGCGATGCATTTCTTTTAAATCATAAGATCCTTCGGCATTTGCAAAACCGGAGTTTTGCGGCAGGTTTAAGTGATAAAGGTTATCTGTCTGGTCCACGAAAGTTTGTTCGCGAACGATTCTGCGGTAATTATTAATAAAGATATTCCGCATAATGGTGTACATCCACCCTTTGAAATTGGTATCGGGCATGTACTTGTCTTCGTTGTCCAATGCTTTGAGTGAGGTTTCCTGCAATAAATCATTCGCCTCCTCTTTATCGGCTGTCAACTTATATGCAAAGCGAAGCAGTTCTTCTTGCACACTAATCAAATCCTTCCTAAAACTGTAGGTATTCATACTTTGCTCTTTTAAATAGTTAATAATTATTTTAAATTCACGGTTGCAAGTATAGGGAAGTTTTGGGGTTCCCGAGGACCGAGTTTTGTTTTTATTTAGGGCAAAAACTATCAATTGACAGTTTTCACCCCCTTTTTGAGAGTTTTCTGGTGGTGATTTTTGTAAAAAGCGTATCTTTTTCCGAAGATTTCGTAAACTGTTTGTGATTTTTTTATAGTTTTGCCTACATATAGCAAAAACACTTTATTTAAAAACACTTTATTTTATGAGACGAATTATTAAATCAATCACTCTTCTGGCTATCATGGCTATCGCTTTGCCGTCATTCGGTCAAGGATTGAAAGCTTTCAAGCTGAAGAATGGCCTTTCCGTATATGTATGGGAAGACAACACGAAATCGGATGTGTACGGTATTGTGGCCTGCCGAACAGGTTCAGTGAACGATCCGGCAGAGTACACAGGATTGGCACACTATCTGGAACACGTGATGTTTAAGGGTACCGACAAAATCGGTGCACTGGACTGGGCTACCGAAAAGCCTATTTATGATAAAATCATTGCCAAGTACGATGAAATGGCCGACGAAGCTGATCCCGTTAAGAAAGAGGCAATCGCTAAAGAGATCAACGAGCTGACCATAGAAGCCGGAAAGGTTAGTGTATCCAACGAGTTCATGAACCTGATAGAAAGCATGGGTGGAAAGAGACTGAACGCCGGAACCAGCTTCGACGTAACTTACTATCACAACTCATTCCCTCCTTACCAGATCAACAAATGGTTGGAAATCTACTCACAGCGTCTTATCAACCCGGTATTCCGTACCTTCCAGACTGAGCTGGAAAGTGTATACGAAGAATATAATATGTATAAAGATAATCCGGGAAGCGTACAGCAAGAATTCATTTCGAGTGTCGCCTATGAAGGACATCCGTACGCACGCCCCATCATCGGTCTGCCGGAACACCTGAAGAACCCTCGCCTGAGCAAACTGATCGAATACTACAACGAATGGTATACTCCCGAAAACATGGTACTCATTCTTGTGGGTAACGTCAATGCCAAGCAAATCAGCGGACGTATCAACGCCACTTTCGGACGTTTACCGGCTAAGGCTACTCCTGAACGTAAAACTTATCCTGACCTTGAAATTAAAGGTCGCAAGCAGTATAATGCTAAAATCGGTTATTACCCCAATGTATGCCTCGTATACAAAGGTGTACCTTCCGGACACCCCGATGAAAAACCTCTGGAAATCGCCATGTCTTTGCTGAGCAACAGCAGCAGCACCGGTACGCTGGACAAATTGACCATCGACGGTGAACTGACCAATGGTTATGCCTATGCAGACACCCGCCGCGAACAAGGCCGCAATATCGTACGTTGCACCCCACTGTACGATGAAAACCAACGTCGTTTCGAATCGAACAAGAGCGCTGAAAAGAAAGCACTGAAAGCTATCGAGAAAATCGCCAACGGACAATTCGAAGAATGGCAGATCAATGCTATCAAGAACAACATGTGTCGTGACTTCGACCTGATGATGGAATCGAATACTTCCAAAGCCCTCACGCTGATGCAGGCCTTTATCAGTGAAGAAGACCTGGGACAAGTTCTCAACTACAAAGATGAGGTAATGGCTATTACCACAGAAGATATCAAGCGTGTTGCCAAACAATACCTGACCAACGATTACCTGGCCATCTACATTGAAAAAGGCAAGCTGGACAAGAATGCAAAAATCAAAAAACCGGGTTACAAACCCATCGAACCGCCTGTAGGCAAACAATCTTTGTATGCTACACAGTTCAAGAATATGCCTATCGGACAAGTGGAAGAGAAATTCCTCGACTTCAGCGAGATACAGAGCAAACAACTGAATGACCGCTCCAAGATGTATTATTCGCAGAATCCGGAAAACAACGTATTCAGCCTTACACTCCGTTATGGTGTCGGAGTACGTGATTTCCCGAAACTGGGTATTGCAGCGGACTTGATGAACAACGCCGGTATCATGGGTACTTATGAGCCGCAACAACTGAAAGAGGAACTTAGCAGACTGAATGCAACTTGCCGCGTAAGCGCCAGTCAAAACTACCTCTACATCACCATGGAAGGCTACGAAGAAACCTTGCCGCAAGCTTGCCAGCTTCTTGCCCGCCAAATCCTGATGCCGAAACTGGACGAAAAACAGTTAAGCCGTATCAAAGGTTCCATGCTGGGTAGCCGCCAACAACGTAAGGAGAATGTAAACACCTTATCCAACGCACTCCTCCAATACATGATCTTCCAGGATAAGTCATCCTATATTGACGAACTGACAGATAAGGAAATCTACGAATTGCAGATCTCCGAGCTGACAGGTGATATCAACCGCGCATCCAACTATGAAGCCGAAATCTTCTATTGCGGAACAATGCCTTTCGATAATGCTTACGACGTCCTCAGCAAGAATCTGCCGCTGGTTGCCAACGAAAAGCCATCTACATCTCCACAGGACAAGCCGATGGTTTCAGTAACGGAAAATACCATTTACTTCCTGCCTAACACGGATGCGGAACAGGCACAGATTTATTTCTACCTGCCGATGGCAAAATATGATAAGAAAGATGATGCAATACGCGATGCGTTCAATCAGTATTTCTCCGGTGGTTTCAACGGTTTGGTAATGACTGAAATCCGTGAAAAACGTTCTATGGCTTACTCAGCCGGAGCCTACATCGGAACTCCTGCATTGCCCGGTAACCCCACTTACCTGTTTGGTAACATCGGTACGCAGAACGACAAAGCCAATGACGCGCTGGATGTCTTCATGGGATTGGTAACGGATATGCCTAAGAATGCAGACCGTATCGATAACATCAAGAGTTACATACGCCAGGAAATGCTGACAACTCATCCTTCTTTCCGCGATAAAGCAGAGAACATGAGAGAATTGCAGCGCATAGGTTACAATGCAGACCCTGCCAAGGAGAACCTGCCAAAGGTTGACGCATTGACTTTTGACGATATCGTGAAGTTCTACGAAGAGAATATTAAGGGCAAACCTTACTGCATCGGTGTCATGGGTAACCCGAAAGATATTGATCTGAAGAAACTGGAGAAATACGGCAAAGTAGTGAAACTGAATGAGAGAAAATTATTCAACACAAAAGACGTATTGTTCTAAAGAGCTACGAGTTACAAGCTACAAGTTGCTGCGCTGAAAGAGCTACGAGTTGCTGCGCTATGATGCTGAAAAGCACTCGTAGCTTGTAGCTTGTAGCTCGTAGCTCGTAGCTCTTTCTTTATTACTCCTTGTCTTCCTCCTCTTCTCCGCCTCCCGTAAGAATCGGCAGACAGATATTATACTTCACTGCCAGAATGCGCGTCACAAAGACCGATACTCCGCCCACCACCTGGCAAGCATAGGACTGCATTCCCAGCAGATCGCACAACCAGTAGGCCGTACCGCCTACCACACATGCCATCGCATAAATCTCTTTTCGGAAAATAAGCGGTATCTCATTGATAAACACATCACGGATCACTCCACCCGCAGCACCTGTAATGCTACCCATAATGATGGCTACCCAGAACGGATATCCCAATGCAATGCTCTTCCCTACACCGACCACCGTAAACAGTGCCAGACCGATACTGTCGAAGATAAAAAACGTATTGTGCAAGTGGATGAGATGCTTTCCGAAAAGAATGACCCAAAGTAAAGCCAGTCCCGTACAAATCAGATAGATAGGATCAGTCATCCACCCCGGTGTCACTCCCAGCAATACATCACGGATGGTACCGCCGCCGATAGCCGTCACAAAACCTACCACGTACGCCCCAAACCAGTCGAACCGCTTTGCCGATGCCAGACGGATACCGCTGATGGCAAAAGCGAACGTACCTATAAAATCGAGAATTTGAACAAATGTAGGCATGATAATCAATGATTAACGTTAAATGTTTAATGATTTATAATCGGTATTCATTAAAATTATGGGCAAAGTAACGAATAATTTCCCTAAGAAAACGTATTTTTGTCTCATCAATTTATATGCAATGAAAATAACAATCGTATCGGGCGCACGCCCCAACTTCATGAAAATCGCTCCCATCACCCGGGCCATCAAAGCCGCGCAGGAAGCTGGAAAGAAGATTTCATACCGTCTCATCTACACCGGGCGACAGGATGATACCAGTCTGGATGCCTCCTTGTTTTCCGACCTGGACATGAAGCGACCGGACGGTTATCTGGGAGTCACCGGACACGACCATTCGGAAGTGGCAGCCGCCATCATGCTTGCTTTCGAGAAGGAACTGAACAATCATCCCGCGCAGGTAGTACTCGTTGTAGACGATCTTACCGCCACCATGAGCTGTTCCATCGTTGCCAAAAAGCGCGGTCTGAAAGTTGCGCACCTCATTGCCGGAACCCGTTCGTTCGATATGAATATGCCCCGCGAAGTAAACCGCACCATCGTAGATGCCATTTCCGACTATCTGTTTACCGCAGGCATGGTAGCCAACCGCAACCTGAACCAGGAAGGCATGATTCCCGAATACATCCATTATGTAGGCAATATATTGATAGATACCGTCCGCTACAACCGTCACCGTCTGTTGCAGCCTGTATGGTTCTCCACCATAGGGTTGGAAAAGCGCGGTTACCTGTTGCTGACCCTCAACCGGCACGACCTGCTGACCAAGAAACATGTTCTCAAATCGTTGATACAAACATTGATTGAGAAATCCGAAGGCATGCCCATCATTGCGCCCCTGCACCCTTATGTGCAAAAAGCCATCAAATCGCTGGACATCCCCGCGTCTAATCTGCACATCCTGCCGCCTCAAAGTTATCTGCATTTCGGTTACCTCATCAACCATGCAAAAGGCATTGTGACGGACTCCGGAAACATTGCCGAGGAAGCTACCTTCCTCGATGTCCCCTGCATCACGCTCAACTCCTACGCCGAGCATCCCGAAACCTGGCGTGTAGGTACCAATGAGTTAGTGAATGAAGATTCCGTGGCTCTTGCCAATGCTCTGGAAAGATTAATGCTCGGCGAATGGAAACATACTACCCTGCCCGACCGTTGGGATGGACGTACAGCGGAACGTATCGTACAGACGTTGATTAACGGAGAATTAAAGGAGCATTACTGAATTAGGAGTTAAGTTAGAGGAGTTAAACAGATAACCAACAGAAATAACCTAACTTATAGAAAGCAAAAAGCCGTAAAGAGGGGTGTTTTCCAGTCAGGTTCTTTTCCAAAAGACTCTCAGATATACGAAATAGGAAAGCGGTTAGTGCAACAGCATGAAACCGCTTTAAACAATTGTACCAGCGCAATAAGCGGACATAAGGAAGCAATTCCCGTTCACGACCCAAGAGGTTTTTCACAGAACGGCGTGTTTTCACCAAAAAAGAAGCCGCATCTTCCTCCACCAGATGCCAGACCGGATTTTCAATATGCAACACCGATATGCCCGCATCTTCCAGCCTCTTTCCGAAAGCGGTATCCTCATATCCCAGATGAAACGTTTCGTCAAAACGGACACGCAGAAAAAGCTCTCTCGGAATAAAAAAGTTCATACTTATAAAGTGCTGATAAGGATGCTTACGACGTTCGGCAGCCGGTTGCGCTTCCACCTGCGCTCCGTATTTATTGCGCAGAAAGGAGTCCCCCTCCTCCGGATAACAAAAGCCACCACAAACCACCTGTCCGCCCACATTCTTGAAGTATAAAGAGAGAAAGTCCTCACCTACCGGACTTGTGTCCGTATCCAGAAAAAGCAAATAAGGATAACGCGCCTGTTCACCCAAATAATTGCGGATAAATGCCGGACCATGATTCGTCTCCAGTTCCAGCACACGACATCCGTCCAACCGGTTCAACACACGATTTTCTTCCCTCACTTTCCGGCACGACGCGTCGTCCGCCAGCAAAATTTCGAAAGGAAACTCCGTCAGCAAGGCCATCTCATATAATTTCCGAACCAACGAGACGCAATTTATATTATACACCGGAATGAGTATGGACAGCATATTGTGAATTTTACGCGACAAATATAGCACAAATCAGATGAAAGTTAAAGCAGATATAAACATTCCTCTTATTTCTTTAGATTATATTTACTTCTTATTTAACTGTATTTTGTTAACTTTGCGGCCTCATACTGACTTAAATATGAAACAACAATATATAGCTCTCATCCTTTTTCTGCTGTCATTATTCGTCGCACACAGCGCATCCGCACAGATTAAAGGTGTCGTGACCGACTCCCTCACCAATGAACCATTAATGTACATCACCGTTCAATACGAGGGAAAAGGCGTGGGTGCCATCACCAATGCCGAAGGCGAATACACAGTGGAAACCCGCAAAGGCTGGAATGAATTATCATTCTCCGCCATCGGATACGTGACCAAGAAAGTCACCTTGAAGCCTACCACCAAAGTACTGAACGTGAAGCTGGCACCTGCCGACGTCATGCTCTCCGAAGTTGTGGTGAAGCCCCAAAAAGAGAAATACTCCCGTAAGAACAATCCCGCCGTGGATTTTATGAGGAAAGTTATCGAGAATAAGAAAGAACTGAAACTGGAAGCCAACGATTTCTACCAGTATCAGAAATACGAAAAGATGAAGATGTCCATGAACGACGTCACCCCCGAAAAGATGGAAAAGGGCATCTACAAGAAATTCTCATTCTTCAAAGACCAGGTGGAAGTATCGCCCAAGACCAACAAGATGATCCTCCCCATCTCCATCAAGGAGACGTCTTCGAAGACCATCTACCGCAAAAGTCCCAAAAGCGAAAAAACCATCATCGAAGGTGTGAATTCCAGCGGTATAGAGGAGTTTTTCAATACGGGAGACATGTTGGGCACCATCCTGACCGATGTCTTCTCCGATGTCAATATCTACGACGATGACATCCGACTCCTGCAACGCCGCTTCGTCAGCCCCATCGGTCGCGGGGCCATCAGTTTCTATAAATACTACCTCATGGACACCGTCATGGTGGACCGTCAGGAGTGTGTGCACCTCACCTTCGTGCCTCAAAACTCACAGGATTTCGGTTTCACGGGACACCTCTACGTAGTGAAGGATTCTACCTATGCCGTCAAGAAGTGTACCATGAACCTGCCAAAAAAGACCGGTGTGAACTTTGTGGACAACCTCGACATAGTGCAGCAATTCGAGCAGATGCCGGACGGAAACTGGGTACTTACGGACGATGACATGACCGTGGAACTGCAATTCGTAAAAGGCATACAAGGGCTTGAAGTGCAGCGTACTACCAAATACTCCAATTACAACTTTGAAGACATTGAGCCTCGTTTCTTCCGCCTGAAAGGTAACGTCATCAAAGAAGCCAACATGCTCAACAAGAGTGATGAATATTGGGCGAGTGTGCGTCAGGTTCCCCTCACAAAGAAAGAGAGTAACATGGACGTCTTCATGAACCGCATTGAGCAAATTCCCGGATTCAAATATGTCATCTTCGGTGCGAAAGCCCTGATTGAGAACTTCGTGGAAACGGGCACCAAGAAGCACCCCAGCAAGTTCGACTTCGGGCCTATCAATACCACCATCACAAGCAATTACGTGAATGGCACACGTTTCCGTCTCAGTGGTATGACCACCGGTAACCTCGATCCGCACTGGAGTTTCAGCGGATATGCGGCCTACGGTACGAGGGACAAGAAATGGTTCTATAAAGGTCAGGCAGCCTACTCGTTCAACAAGCGCGAATATGTATTGTGGGAATTTCCCAAGCACTACCTGGCCTTCGATTACAGTTACGACGTCATGTCTCCCATGGATAAATACCTCTCAACGGACAAAGATAATATGTTTGTGGGCTGGAAGTGGACCAAGGTAGACCAGATGTCGTACATGCGCGACGCTACCCTGACCTACGAACTGGAAACCAATACCGGTTTTTCCATCAAAGCCATGGCACGCCACCGCAACGACCAGCCTGCCGGAGGTGTATTGCAATACTGGAAAAACGATGGTAACATCGCCGGAATATGGGATGATACGAATACCTTCATCAAGGACATCACCACCACCGAACTCGGCGTCACTCTGCGTTACGCACCGGGTGAGACGTATGTCAACACGAAGCAGCGCCGTGTGCCCGTATCGCTGGATGCCCCGATCTTCTCCCTCTCCCACACCCTCGGTCTGAAAGGCGTGTTAGGTGGCGAGTACAACTTCAACCTTACGGAAGCCAGTATCCGCAAACGTTTCTGGTTCGGTTCATGGGGTAAACTGGATATTACCGCCCGTGCCGGCGCGCAGTGGAACACTGTACCGTTCCCCTTGTTGAACCTGCCCATGGCGAATCTGTCATACATCACCCAGCACAACGAGTCATTCAGCCTGATCAACAACATGGAGTTCCTGAACGACCGTTATGCCTCTCTCGCCCTGACCTATGACATGAACGGAAAGCTGTTCAACCGCATCCCGCTTATCAAGAAGTTGAAGTGGCGCGAAACTTTCCGCATCCGTGGTATGTATGGCACCCTGACGGACAAAAACAATCCGTACAAGAGCCATAACAGTGAACTGTTCCTTTTCCCCATGCGCGACGGTGTCCCCACCAGTCACGTAATGGGCAGCACTCCCTACTTGGAAGCCAGTGTAGGTATCTACAACATATTCAAGCTGTTGCATATCGAATATGTACGCCGCCTCACCTACACCGATATACCGGGAGTGAAGAAAGATGGCATACGCTTCATGATATTAATGATATTCTAAAATAGCGACTTAGTGATGAATGATTAGTGATTAGCATAGTTACTTATCACTAATCACTAAACGTTAAACACTTATTCACATGACTCCATTAGCAGAAAGGCTTCGCCCTAAAACCTTAGACGACTACATCGGTCAGAAACACTTAGTAGGACCGGGTGCGGTGCTGCGCAAGATGATTGACGCAGGACGTATTTCTTCGTTCATACTATGGGGTCCTCCGGGTGTAGGCAAAACCACTCTGGCACAGATCATCGCTAACAAACTGGAAACTCCGTTCTACACCCTGAGCGCTGTGACCAGTGGGGTGAAAGATGTGCGCGAAGTGATAGACCGCGCGAAGAGCAACCGTTTCTTCTCGCAAGGCAGTCCCATCCTGTTCATTGATGAAATACACCGTTTCAGCAAGTCACAGCAAGACTCACTGCTCGGAGCCGTGGAACAAGGCACAGTGACGCTGATAGGCGCTACCACGGAGAATCCGTCTTTTGAGGTAATCCGCCCACTGCTGTCACGCTGCCAACTCTATGTGCTGAAATCTTTGGAAAAAGATGATTTACTGGAACTGTTGCAACGTGCCATTACCACCGACCATATACTGAAAGAGCGTACCATCGAGCTGAAAGAAACCACCGCCATGCTTCGCTACAGTGGTGGAGACGCCCGCAAATTGCTCAACATCCTGGATCTCGTTGTTTCTTCCGAAGCCGGAGATCCCGTCGTCATCACCGATGAGATGGTGACAGAACGCCTGCAACAGAATCCGCTTGCCTACGACAAAGACGGAGAGATGCATTATGATATCATTTCCGCCTTCATCAAGTCCATCCGTGGCAGTGATCCCGACGGTGCCATCTATTGGCTGGCCCGCATGGTGGAAGCCGGAGAAGATCCCGCATTCATCGCCCGCCGCCTCGTCATTTCCGCTTCGGAAGACGTGGGACTGGCAAACCCGAACGCCTTGCTGATTGCCAATGCGTGTTTCGACGCCGTAATGAAAGTGGGTTGGCCCGAAGGACGCATCCCTCTGGCGGAAGCCACCGTTTACCTTGCCACAAGCCCGAAGAGTAACTCCGCCTACATGGCCATCAACAATGCCCTGGAACTTGTACGCCAGACCGGCAATCTGCCCGTACCCCTGCACCTGCGCAATGCACCTACCAAACTGATGAAACAGTTGGGTTATGGAGACAATTATAAGTATGCGCACGATTATCCCGGCCACTTCGTCAAGCAACAATTTCTGCCCGACGAGCTGAAAGACCGTCGTCTGTGGGAAGCACAAGACAATGCTGCCGAACAGAAACATGCGGAACGGATGAGAGCGTTGTGGGGTGAGGATAAGTTCAGAAAATCGTAATCTCAAATCTTTTCCCTAAATTTGCGTACTCACTTTAAATATATACAAAATGAGAATTGTAATATTAGACGGTTACACCACGAATCCCGGTGATCTGTGCTGGGATAAGTTGAAAGAGTTAGGCGAGTGCACGATCTATGATCGCACCGCTCCCGGCGAAGTTCTTGAACGTGCTGCCGGCGCAGAAGCCATCCTTACCAATAAGGTAGTGATCAACAGCGAGACAATGGCTGCCCTGCCCGATCTGAAATACATCGGCGTGATGGCTACAGGCTACAACGTGGTAGACATCAACGCCGCCCGCGAACGCGGCATCATCATCACCAATATCCCTGCATACAGCACTCCCTCTGTCGGACAAATGGTATTTGCACATATCCTGAACATCACCCAGCAAGTACGCCATTATTCCGAAGAAGTCAGCAAGGGAAACTGGAGCAAGAATCCCGACTTCTGCTTCTACGACACTCCACTCATCGAGCTGCTCGGAAAAAAAATCGGTATCGTAGGACTGGGACAGACCGGCTACAACACCGCCCGTATAGCCATCGGCTTCGGTATGAAGGTATGGGCCTACACTTCCAAATCGCGCCTCCAACTTCCTCCCGAAATCCGTAAAGCGGAACTCGACCAATTGTTCCACGAATGTGACATCATCAGCCTGCATTGCCCGCTGAACGACAGTACCTGTGAACTGATCAACGCCAACCGCCTCTCCTTGATGAAACCCACCTCCATCCTCATCAATACCGGACGCGGTCCGCTCATCAACGAACAAGATCTTGCCAATGCCCTGAATACCGGCATCATCTACGCTGCCGGACTGGATGTTCTTTCTGAAGAACCACCCCGTGCCGACAATCCGTTACTCACCGCCCGAAATTGCTTCATCACCCCTCACATCGCATGGGCCAACTTTGAAGCCCGCCAAAGGCTGATACATATTCTTATCAGTAACTTAAAAGCATATATTGACGGAAAACCGGTAAATGTAATAAAATAAGCTACAAGCTACGGGCTACGAGTGGCAGCGCTATCATACCGAAAGGCACTCGTAACTCGTAGCTTTGTAACTTGTAGCCCGTAGCTTTACAACAACATGGGAAAATCAGAAATCAAAAGTTTATTCCGCAGCATTCCAGTCCTCCTGAGCATCGTATTGGCCCTTGTCACGATGATTGCTGCATTCTCCGGGAACTTCGACCCCGCCAATTCAAGGTACATGCCCGTACTGGGATTAGCATTGCCCGCACTATTGCTATGCAATCTGTTAGTCGCCATCTGTTGGGCATTCGCCCGCAGGCGCTGGGCATTCATTCCCCTTGCAGCATTAGTTTTCAATTACGGATATATCCTTGCCATCTTCCAGTTCAGCTTCACCAAGAAGATTCCCGAAGGGCACTACAGCAGCAATTATGCCGACGGATACCTGAAAATAGCCACCTACAACGTTGGCAATTTCGGAGGAGAGATTACAGGCTACTCCTGCAAGGAAATCGCCCGCTACATGAAAGAACAGGAAGTCGACGTCCTCTGCTTCCAGGAATGTGGCGACAACAAATACTTCCCGATGGACAGCATCCGCAACGTATTTTCCCACTGGCGCTACGCCTTGATCCCTACCGAGGATTCTATCCGCGGAGTGCTTCCTATCGCCGTGTTCAGCCGCTACCCGCTCGTCAATCCCCAGTTCATTTCCTACCAGCAAAGCGCCAACTGTAGCATGCAGTGCGACATTGTCCTGGGACGCGACACCGTCCGTCTGCTCAACAACCACTTGCAGACCACCAGCGTCAGCCAGAACCGCCGGAAATGGGAACGCGGACTTGCCAACAGTAACGACACCCGTCGTGAAGCAGAAGTCGTGCAAGGCGCCATCACTTCCCTGCACGCCAACTTCGTGAAACGCGCCGAACAAACGGACAGCATCCGCCAACTGGTAATTGCCAGCCCCTACCCCGTACTGGCATGCGGTGACTTCAACTCCCTGCCATCCTCCTACACCTACGCCGAACTGTCCGATGTCCTCAAAGACGGCTTCCGCACCAGCGGTCGGGGCTATATGTACACCTACCGCTACTTCAAACGCCTGTTGCGCATCGACTACATATTCCATTCGCCCGGCATCCAGGGATACCGTTACTACTCGCCCGATCTGGACCTGTGCAGCGACCATAATCCGGTGCTGATGGAAATGAAAATTAAGAAATGAGAAACAACCACCTAATGAAACTACTTATGAAAAGACCGCTACTTCTACTTCTTAATCTGATCCCTATATTACTGTTTGCCCAGCAACCGGTTATTTTCCCTGACGACTTCAAAACAAGCGCCCTGAACGGGAAAGAAGTGACCATTACAAACACCCTGACGCTGACAAACAACTACAGCTACACGTATGGCACACTGACCTTTTCCAACGGCCAGCTATGGACTCCTACCGAAAAGTTCGAACCGGGTGTAGATATGTTCAATCAGAAGAACCTGGAGAACCAGAAAAACCAACTCACCGTAAAGCAAGGCTCCTTCCCTATCGTCGATGCAGACGGAACCTGCCGCATCGGACAAACCATAGAAGGGCTGACCGGAAAAGCCAGCTACAGCAACGGCACATACACCATCACCCTGACCCGGAAACCCGAATTCAAAGGCAACGAACGCCCCACCTCCTGCGACACTCCGGAAACGTACAACCTGAAAGTGGTCAGCTTCAACCTGGAACACTTCGGCAAAAACGTAAACACCTATAGCATCAAGCTGCCCAAAGTAGCCCTCGCCCTGCAAGCACTGCAAGCCGACATCTACGCCCTTGTGGAAGTAGAAGGAGCCGCCGGACTGGAAGAACTCTGCCAGCTCCTGAACCGGAACTGCAACACCCAGAAATACAAGACACGCTATTATAAAGACAACGTGCAGGGCATGGCCTGCTTCATCTACAATAGCGACGCAGTTACCCCCGTGGGCGCCATCAGTCTGAACAAACTCGCCGACAATTACCTGCCGGAACGCAAAACCGCCCAAGGTTTCCAACTGAACAGCAATCAGGAGCGTTTCATCCTCTGCTGCAATCACTGGAAATCAAAATCAGGCAGTAATGTTCCAGAGCAATACAAAGATAAAGGTGACGGCCAAGGCGCCTATAATCCCCGCCGTGTGCAGGAAGCCGAAGCCACTCTGAAGTTCATCGAAGAAATCACGAAAACCTACAATGATCCCGACGTCCTGGTGGTAGGCGACCTGAACGCCTATACCTGTGAAGACCCCATCCGTACCCTCGAAAACGGTGGTCTGGTCAATCTGCTCACCACCTACGCCCCAAACCAGTACAGTTACGCTTACTTCAGTAATGGCAGTTACGCAGTAGGCTATCTGGATCACAGTCTGGCCACAAGTACCCTTGAAAAGCAAGTAACCGATGCCCGTCCCTTCCGTATCAACGCTGACGAACCACAGAAAATGGACGTCGATCAAAGCGGCGTACAGAAAAACAATATGTACCGCTGCTCCGACCACAGCCCCATCGTCACCTTCCTGAATCTGGGGAACGGCAGCACAGGTATCGAAACCCCGACAATTTCCCGCCCCGCTATCCGCCTGACAGGCGATCCACGCAGCGGCTACCTCACTTTAGTAACTTCTGCCAACCTTACCCTTGCCCGTGCGGAGATTGTCAGCGTCAGCGGACAAGTCATCGCCTCATACAACGCTCTTGATGCGGAAAGTACTGGTAACGCTTTCACCCTGCCTATCGGAAATCTGGCACGCGGATTCTATCTGGTACGTGCTTACGACCACCAAGGTGGCTGTACCACTTGCAAAGCAGTGCTGCCATAACGAAAGAACGACATCACATATCATATAATTCCCTACTTTTGCAGTTTTCTTTAAATTTAAAGAAAATATATGATATGAACAAGCTAAAAAAAACAACTGCAAAGCACCTCTCTTTTTTACAAATGATGGACAAGCTTTCCGCTCTTTTATTCACAGAGAATTATCATCTCAGCGATGAAGCATACCGCACCGTCAAACGTATTACAAAGCACCTTAATCAGCTGATTGAAAGACATGAGCAAGATTTAAGGGATAATAAAATGAGAAAACAGGAGCAAACCACATGTTAATGTTATATAAATAACACACTCTTTTTTTGTACACTTTCAGAAAGCAAAGATTCTATTTTATAGATACATATAGAAGTAAAAGTGTACAAATATCATAGTTATTTTTATTTATTTTTTCGTACCTTTACAGATGTGCAGCCGCAACAAAGCGTCTGTTCACAACAATTTAAGAGATTATTTTTTTTAACATGGAAGAAACTATTTCCAAAGAATCACAATCCCCCGGGTATTTAGTCTCCGAATTTACCGGTGTACGGAGCAAGAAATCACAAACCATCAGTATCAAGCAGTACCTCGACAAAGTGCGCAGCGACGAGTTCAAAGAAAAAGTACTCCGCCACCGCCTACTCCGGCAGCAACCGGGACACGAAGCCGAAGCACAAGCCATCAAGAGTAAGATGCCCTGCATCATCCCCGCCGGCATCTGCCAGGGCGGGCATGCAGCCAGCCAACTCGTGCAACTAAGTCTCATCACCAGTGTGGATTTGGACGACACCAACGAACGCACCGATGAGATCTTCGAATCTCTCAAAGAATTGCCCTATCTGAAAGTTCTGCACCGCAGCATTTCAGGTACAGGCCTGAAAGCATTTCTCTGTATCAGCATCAGCAATCCCGACCAATACAGCGCTATCTACGCCGCTGTGTCCGCCGAGATCAGTCAATATGCACAACATCCCTGCGACAAGAAGTGCAAGGACATCACCCGCCCCTGTTTCTACTCCTGGGACCCTGAGGCATACTACAACCCCACCGCCACCTCTTACAGTCTGCCCGAAGCTACAGCAGCAGAAGAAGAAGGAACACCGAACGTCGCAAAGTTCCACCCCCTTTCTTCCGCCGCTCCCGGTGCAACACCCACAGAGGGGGATAACCCTGCCGCTCCCGGATTCCTTGCACAGTTCGTCAGCGATTTCGAGCATCGAAATCCCTTCATGCGTGGCGAACGAAATGACATTGCACTGAAGTTGGGACGCGCTTCCCGAAGTAAAGGTTTTTCTTCAGAAGAATTAGAAAGTATTATTTCTGTTTTTTCGAAGCATTGGTCCAACTCTGATTTTACTGCGGACGATATTCGCAAGCGAGTACAGGCTGGTTATCAATTCGTTAATAAACAGCAATCTTCTGAAAAGCCTCCATTTCAGGGTTCACAGGGTTCAAGGTTCACTATGAACCCTCCCCGCCAGGAGAGAGCGTCGGAAGATGAAGACGTTTTGTTGGAAAATAATAACAAATTACGCTCTGCCGCACCCTACTTTCCGGAGGAAGTCTACCTGCATTTACCACCCTTCCTGCAAGAATGCGTCAAGTACGCTGCCAACCCTCGCGAAAAAGACATCATGCTCTTGGGAAGTCTGAACAATTGCAGCGCCTGCCTGCCCGGCACCCGCTTCATCTACAAGAATGCAGAACACTCCACACACTTCTATTCTGCCGTCCCCGCATCTGCGGCAGCCGGCAAAAGTGCGATAGGCTTCACCTCTTATCTGATGGACGCCATTCAGGAACATTACGACCGGCTACGTCGCAAACAAAAAAAAGAGTTTGAAAAGGCCCAGTTGGTTTGGGAAAAAGAGCAACATGCCGCATTCCGCGAGAAGCGTTGCGCCGACATCAATCTGAAACCGGAAGAGCCGAAGTATATTTATATAAAAATCTCCCCCACCACCTCCAAAAGCCGGTTGATAGAACATCTGCGCGACAGCGGTGAACTGGGTTGCTGCATGACCAGTACGGAAATCGGCACCCTGATCTCTGCCATCGGGCAAGACTATGGCAAGTATACCGACATCCTTTGCAAAGCATTCCACCACGAAGAGATTTCATCTTCCTACAAAGTGGACGGTGATCCTATAATCGTTCATCTGCCCCGGCTGGCGCTCAACCTCTCGGGTACGCAAGAACAATTCATTCTCTTCTTCATCTCACTCGAAGACGGGCTTTACAGCCGTTTCGTCATCTACACCCGTGAAGCGGAATGGATATGGGAAACTTGCGCCCCTATGGACGACCAGACCGATCTGCGTTCCTACTATCGCAAGTTGGGAGAACAGCTGCTTGAGATGCATCTGCATCTGCTGGATTTTCCCACACAAGTCACCTTCACCGCTGAGCAATGGAAGGAACATACCCGTCAGTTCACTGAAATGCTGAACAGCGCTATTGTAGAAGGCAAAGACGCTCCGGGTGGCATCGTCTTCCGCCACGGTCTGTTTGCCATGCGCATTGCCGCCTTGCTGACGGTTTTCCGGAAATGGGAAGATTATAAATTCGCCAAAGAGTATTGCTGCACGGACGAAGATTTCAATACGGCCATGCTCATCACCCGCACACTTATCGAACATAGTCTGCTGATGAGCACGGCGTTGCCTTCTACCGTGCATCCCCCCGTGGCTATGCACAAATATCACCGGCTGACAGGAATAATTCATAATCTGACAAATACATTTACTTTTTCGGCATTTATGCAAGAAGCAGAGAGACATGGACTCTCACTATCCTCTGCCAAGCGTTTGCTGAAAAAAGCAGTAGACTTGGAATTCATTGTAAAACAAGAGGATAACTACAAAAAGAGAAAATAGCCACGTGGTGGGTAGGGTTCATAGTGAACCTTGAACCCAGATGAACCCTAAAATAGAAAAAAAGACGGAGATTTCCGTCTTTTTTTGTAAGGATATACGAGTTACACAAGGGATAACAAAATTATTGCAAGGGCTACTGTTTTTATTGCACAGGGCAAATGCCGCACTATTATGTACTTGCTTTAGGGTTCGCCCAGCGCATCCACAATGAGCCTCACTTGCGCAGGCGTATATTGCTTTGCACAATGTTGCAACCCCGTATTCGCCAGGGCTTCCTTCAATCCAGGCTTCAAGGCAATCCACTGGTTAAGTTTTGCCACAGCAGTCTTAGGTTCAATATCCGGACAGTAGAGTTGTGCCAATTCGCTTTTACCATAGGTGCGGCATACAAATTCATCTTCTTTTTCATTCTTTTCCATACAGTAAGTTTTTATGTTTATATACCATAAAGGTACTAATAATTAATGAATTAGTATTGTTTTTGTAACAGAAATGCAGTACTAAAAGTAAAAATAATTCCGTTTCTAAAAAAGCTGTGTTTTCTCCTTTATACTTGCTTGCGGATAATCACTTGTTATCTCCTGAAAAGCTCCGGTAAGTCGTGATAAGTCCGAAAAACGCCTGTCGGCTGCCCTATCTTTGTTCTATCAAAAACAAGCTTGTTGGAGAACTGACAAATCAAGAATTAAAAATTAAAATGTTATGGGAGTATTTTTCAAGAAAGAGGAGTATGCCGATCCAACCAAAAAGGATGCGGCCAAGATGTTCTATCCCCGTCTGGTGACGCTGGGGCAAAGTGTGGGACTGGATGTACTGACGTACAAAATAAGGAATGTGAGTTCACTTTCCAAAGGTGACATACAGAGTGTGATTACTAACTTTGTAGAGACAATGCGCGAGAGCCTGTATGCCGGGCAATCGGTAAATATCAAAGATTTCGGTGTATTCTCACTCAGCTGTGAGGGTGAAGGTTCTGCCACACGCAAGGAGTGTACGGCAGAAAAAATCAAACGGGTAAACATCAATTTCCGTCCTTCCACCTCAGTCAAGGTAGACCTTGTGACCACCCGTGCCGGAGAGAAAATCGAATTCATCGACCTGCAAGCTTATCTGGAAGCGCAGAAAGAAGCCGGAAACGGATCGGGTGACGATGGTAACGGTGGAAATGGTGGAGACGGTGGACTGGATGAAAATCCGCTGGGATAGGCTCTGAAATCTTCGTTTTTTAGAAATCAAGAATGAAGGAATCACAAGAAATTAAAAGAATCAAAGGTATTAAGGGCTGCGCTGTGGGAAGCGGCGCAGCTATTGTTTTAACTAAATACGAAATGTTATGAAAAAATTGACTTGGGATGCTGTATTAAAGGTTGTAATCGCAGTGGCTTCGGCCATTTTGGGTGCATTGAGCGCTCATGCAATGCCTCTGTAAATGTAGCCTCTATAAATCTGTAAAAACGTAAAATAAGACTTGTTTCTATGAGAAAAATTAATCTGATCGTCATCCACTGCTCCGCCACCCGCTGCGACCGCCCTTATACGGAAGCTGACTTAACCGCCGATCATCTGCGACGTGGCTTCAGTGAGGCCGGATATCATTATTATGTACGCCTGAACGGAGACATCAAAAACCTTCGTCCTGTGGTGAAACCGGGAGCGCATGTGAAAGGCTACAATACTAATTCAATTGGTATTTGCTATGAAGGTGGTTTGGATTGTCACGGGATAGCAAAAGACACACGGACGGAATGGCAAAGGCATTCTCTGCGAGTACTGGTACGAGCCCTGAAAATGGATCATCCAGAGGCACAGATTGTCGGGCATAGGGATTTAAGTCCGGACATCAATGGAAACGGGGAGGTGGAGCCGATGGAGTGGACGAAGGAGTGCCCGTGCTTTGAGGTGAAGAGGGAACGGTGGTAACAAAAAAGAGAGTGTGCTTTGGGCACACTCTCTTTTTCATATAATAAAACAAATGTTTCTTATTCTTCTTGAAGAGAGAAGTTTTTAACTTCCCAAGTAGAAGCACAAGCCGTATCACTCGTATATTTAATGGCAATACGAATGTTCTGACCATTATACTTGCTGAGGTTAGCTTCCATTGTAATGAAGGTAAAGCTATCGGGCCATGTTGCAAATTCCACTTTATCCCAAGTAGCAGTAGTCACATCATTAGTATAATCCGTGGAAACACAGACACTGATATAGTCTTCCGCTTTTGCTCCATACAGATAACCTGCAGCGCCTTCAAATCTCAATACAGGAGACATAGCTTCCTTCAAGTTAATTTCCGTCGGAATAATCAACCAACTTTCAGTAACCTTATTGCCTCCCAAATATCCGGTAGCTTTCCAACCATATTTAGCGTCAAGAATCCAAACATAATCTTTTGTTCCCAAGTCTACATCCTGAATAGTACATCCACCATCCTCACCAATAAAGGTGCTTGAATAGTATACCTTCGCTTCATTCCATACACCTTTCGCTTTGATGAACAACATAGTCTTAGGCATGACATTGGCGGTCTCCGTCCAAGTTGCACCGTCATAAATGAACTCAGTTGCAGATATAGCCTGACTACTGTTACTGTAATAAACCACAGCTACCGTCAAATCTGCCTGAGCATACGGATAAGCATTCTTCAGATAAATCGGCAATGTCTCTCCCGGTTTACCAACATAGGTAGCTCCCATCTTAGCATAATCTTCAGGTTGCAATACCGCTACAGTAACATCCGGAGTGGTATATTCTTTCCAAGTACTGGATGCTGCATCATATCGATATACAGCAGAAGTGTTGTATTTTGCAACAGCACGCGTAGAGGCGAACATCATAGCAGCAGCTACTTCCACTTCATTTTCAGGAACTTCCTTATACAAATAAACATCAGCATAATAACCAGCCTTAGGTTCGGAAACACTTACGTTTTTAATCTCTACAGTAGGAGCACATGCCGAAGTACTCTTATATACAAAGGCAAGACGTGCTTTCTTTCCAACATAATCTTTCAAATCAATTGCACCGGAATTAACAAAAGTCCAACTCTTGCCTTCCGACCATGCAGCGTTCAGCGTAGCCCAAGTAGCAGACTTAACGTTGTCTACATAATCAGTAGAAATCTTAACTTCAATAAAATCAGCCCGATTATTACCATTCAAATAGTTGATGGCAGCATCGAATGAAAGTGACGGAGCTGTAGCACCGGACAAATCTATTTCTGTAGAAACCAACCAGCTTTCAGTAGGGTTATTCACTCCATTGGCAAAAGCCGCTGCTTTCCAATAACCGTTCTGTGAATCGTATTTCCATGCATAAGTGACACCTTCCAAATTGATATCCTGGAAAGCAAAGCCACCATCGCTTGCTTTCATTGTTTCATTCAAATAAATGCCGAATGAAGAAGGTGGATATGAACCGAAAGAATAAGAATCATTATATTCATTCAATTTCACTGTTTTCTTCTTCTCAACATTCACAATGGAAGTAGTACCATCTGCATTTTGAGAAAATTTCCAGTCTCCACCGGTTCCAGGAAGAGCTCCCACATTAAAGGTATTATACGTTCCTGACAGATAAATAAACTTTCCATCCGGACGTTGCAAAGAATAGCCTGTTGCAGTAGGAGCAACAGTCAATACATAGTTTGAAACATCACTACTGATTAGACCATCGGCAACAGTCACAGCAGTACCTGCCATATAACCATAGGTCTTTGTTTCATCCTGAAGTCTTCCCAAAGGAATAAGTTTTCCTTCTTTGTCAGGAGCTACAAACACATAATTACCTCCTTCGGCAGCCATTCCCGATACTTTCTGATAAACATTCGGAATTTCGCCACCACCACCGATACTCGGTTCTGTTTCAGAATAAGCATAGTTGACCATGCGCATATCACCGTCAGCAGGATTCTCTACAGCTTGTTTTAAAATGGCAGGAATTTTACTTACCGTAGACGGAGACAAGAATGAAGCAGTAACTGTTTCACCCCATACTGTCTTATAGTCACCAGTAGTGAGCTCATAAGCGGAAATACCGTTGAAATCAGTCAGGTATTCAGGCAATTTTTCAGCATTATTGAAGGCCACCGTCACTTTCGACCCATCGTTCAAATAAGGATAAAGGCTTTCAAGATAAGCAGGCAGATACCATGATGCTTGTGCGTTCTCCGTAAAATATTTATTCGACCCCATAGCTTCCAAAGCTGCCACAAAGTCTATTCCTTCCGGATCTACCCTATCCGTTGCTAATTTTATATTGCTTTCAAGTCCGGCCACTTTCTTATAGTCACCGTCTGCCAGGCTCAACTCGACGTTCTGCACATCCTTAGGTATGGCAAGCTCATCATAGCCAGGAAAGTTATCTTCGTTATAGTCGCAACTTGCCAAAAACAGCAAAGATGCGCACATGCTAAATATAATATTTTTCTTCATAATCTGTCTTGGTTTAGAAATTGAACTTCAATCTTACAGAATAAGTACGGCCAAAACCGTAAAGTACACGCGTAGCGCTCTCCCAATCGTGAGCACTGCCATCACGAGCATCTGCAATGTATTCCTGATCAAGGACATTGTTTACGTTTCCACTCAATGTAGCACGTACTTTTCCAAAATCAAATGAATAACCTGCACTTATATCGAATGTACTATATGACGGAATTTTCCACGGGCTACCAATGACATAAGGTTCATTTGGCGTTGTAGTATTGGCATTAATATCATAATCAGCAAAGTTGCGTGAAAAGAAGTTCCAATCCACTCCAATGCGCAAACCTGTTATCGGACGTACACCTAAGCCCAAAGCAGCTGTTGTCTGTGCCGAACCACCCACATTAACATTATCCATATCAACCAGATATTTATACTTTTCTGCCTCTGCCATATCTGTCACAACATCTCCACGAGTGTTTTTCAACATCTGGCCTTGTGAGTCAAATAAATATCCGGTAGCTACGCCTTTCCAGCGCCAGTCACCCCAAGAAAACATACCTGTAACATCTAACCAATTCAAAGGCTTTGCAACAAAATCAAATTCCACACCCCAGTGGTCAGCATTTGCGCCGGTCATATTCATCGCCCAACGCAAACCATCGGCTGTCGTGCCACTATCATAAAGAGCTTTATCCATCCAACGGGTATAATAACCATTCAAATTGGCAGTGAAGAAACGGCTACGGTAACCATATCCCAACTCAAACGACATGATTTTCTCGTTCTTTGCATCCGGATTACGGTCATGTGAAGTCTGTGAATTGATGAAAGAAGTATCGAACATCGGCGCACGGTTGATGTAACCTGCATTAACGAAAACGTTATGATTTTCAGTCAAGTTATAGTTGGCACCTCCCTTGATGTTTCCACCCAAATAATTTTTCGTAGAAGACTTTGCATTATCTTTACTATAATACATACGGTCATAACGCCAGTAGCCAGTATTTGAAGCACCACCGGAAACAAAAGCGCTCAACTTATCTTGATTGTATTCCAATTGTGCGAATACCCCTTCATACATAACGAAACCATCATAATCACGACGCAACACATCGCCCACATTCAATTTCTCGTTTATATAACTGGAGTTACCACCCACTGCCGGATTATTTTCCGCTGTAACATTCTTGCGATTATAAGAATCAATAAAATAAGTGCCACCAAAAAGGTCTGTCAGAACATCCTGGTGCAAACCTTTATAATAACGGAAATCAATTCCTCCATAGAAATCAAAATTCTCACCGATCTTAGTGGTATATGTAGAAAGTAATCCATACCAGAGATGGTTGTTCATCATCTTACTCATTACCATTTTAGAACCATTGGTACTTGCGGCATTCATTGTTTCAACAGCATCATAATCAAAAGTTCCATCCGGACGACGGAATTGCGTGTTTACCAAACCGTTTGTAGACCCATACCATGAGTTAGCGTAGGTACTGTCACCTGTACCTCTATAGCCGTCACCACGACCGATAGATACATAAAGAGCAGTACTTAAACTTGATTTCTGGTCAATCTGCCACAAGTGATTCAAAGAAATCTGTGGTTTGTGATAAGAGTTCTTGGAAGAGTTATAAGATTGTCCGTTGCGATAACCGAAAGTGGAGTTATACTTATAAGGGCTTTCTTCGCCCATATATTGTTTTACACGTTGCCATTCCTTAATAGAAAGACCATTCTGGTTGCTACGTTGATTATGCCACTGAGGAGCACCAAAAGCAGTCAAAGACAACTGATGATTGTCATTGAAACGTTTAGCAATACTAACAAACCAAGTATATCCTTCAAACTCTGTACCTTGTATATAGCCATCACCCCAAGTTTTGGCTCCCAACAAAGAGAATGCCCATCCGTCTTTTGACAAGCCAGAAGAGAGATTAAATAAAATTTTATTATAACCATCATTACCCATAGCATAGGATACAGAACCACCTTTTTTTGCTTCGGTAGTTTTGGTAATAATATTAATAGAACCACCTACTGCCGGAGAAGCAACTTTAGCAGCACCCAAACCACGTTGTATCTGGATACTTCTAGTAACATCAGACAAACCCGACCAGTTCGACCAATATACTTTATTATTCTCCATACCGTTCATCGGCACACCATTAACCATCATAGCCGAATTCTCACTCTTGAAACCTCGGATGTTAACCTTGCTATCTCCAAAACCACCACCGTCTTTAGTAGCGTAAATACCCGGAGTAGACTTTAAGATTTCAGGGAATTCTTGCGTACCCAACTTTTCTTCAATGAAAACCGGATCAATAGTAGATACCGCTACCGGAGTTTTACGGGCAACCGCTATAGAAGAAGTAATTGTAACGTCCGCCAGCATCACGGCATCCGGATCCATCTTGATAACCCCCAAATCAACAGAAGCACCCTTCTGTGTTATTTTCTTCTTGAGGTCTTTAAAACCTACATACTTGAACACCAATGTTCCACCTTGAGCAACACCTTGCTTAAAATAACCATCAATGTCAGTCACAGTTCCTTGTGAAGTGCCTTCTACCATAACAGCAGCGCCCACTAACGGTTCTCCTGTTTCTGAGTCAACAAGCTGACCTTTCACTGTAGTCTGGGCAAATGCCGCAGCACTGCATATAGACAGCACAGCCACCAACAGGAAATGAATTAGATGTTTTTTCATACTTCTGTTTTTTGTTAATTAAATGTGTTAATTACGAATGTTAATTAAGTATTAAATACTGTTTTAAGACGCAAATATAATTAATAAGATTTAGATTTGTATTACATTTCTGCTACAAAATTTTAGGGTATATAGGAGTTATTGAAACTTTTTATAACAAAAAAGCCCTACAAGTTTTTTGCAGGGCTTTCTATTTGTCATAAAAATATTAGTTATGCTATCAGATTCTTACTGTTATCAGTCATTCATCAGCTTTCTATAACGTACACGGGTAGGTTCTTCTTTCCCTAAACGTTTCTGTTTATTTTCCTCATATTCCGAATAAGAACCTTCGAAATAGAAGACATTGGAATCACCTTCGAATGCAAGTATATGAGTGCAAATACGGTCGAGGAACCAACGGTCGTGACTGATAATTACGGCACATCCTGCAAAGTCTTCAAGACCTTCTTCGAGTGCGCGAAGCGTATTCACGTCGATGTCATTGGTAGGTTCGTCCAGCAACAGCACGTTGCCCTCTTCTTTCAGAGCCATAGCAAGGTGCAGACGGTTACGTTCACCACCCGAAAGTACACCGCAAAGCTTCTCCTGATCTCCACCGGAGAAGTTGAAACGTGACAGATAGGCACGTGCATTGATATCACGTCCACCCATACGAATCAGTTCCGTACCACCGGAAATAACCTGGTACACGCTCTTGTTCGGATCGATATCGCTGTGTTGCTGGTCGACATAAGCTACCTTTACGGTCTCTCCTACTTCAAACTCACCTTTATCTACTGTTTCCAGCCCCATGATCAACCGGAACAGCGTTGTTTTACCCGCACCGTTAGGTCCGATTACACCCACAATGCCGTTAGGCGGAAGCATGAAGTTGAGATCATCGAACAGAAGTTTGTCGCCATAAGCTTTTGCCACGTGTTTCGCTTCGATAACCTTATTTCCAAGACGCGGACCATTAGGGATAAAGATTTCAAGTTTCTCTTCTTTCTCCTTGATATCTTCATTCATCAATTTATCGTAAGAATTCAAACGTGCCTTACCTTTCGCCTGACGTGCTTTAGGAGCCATACGCACCCACTCCAACTCACGTTCCAATGTCTTGCGGCGCTTGCTGGCGGTTTTCTCTTCCATTTCCATGCGCTTGGTCTTCTGTTCCAACCAGCTGGAATAGTTACCTTTCCAGGGGATACCTTCGCCACGGTCGAGTTCAAGAATCCAGCCTGCCACATGGTCGAGGAAGTAACGGTCGTGGGTTACGGCAATCACCGTACCCTCGTATTGCTGCAAATGTTGTTCCAACCAATCGATGGATTCAGCGTCAAGGTGGTTGGTAGGTTCGTCCAGCAACAGCACATCGGGCTTCTGCAACAGCAAGCGGCAAAGTGCCACACGGCGACGCTCACCTCCCGAAAGATGGTCTACAGTTGCGTCTTCGGGCGGACAACGGAGGGCATCCATAGCGCGTTCCAGTTTACTGTCGAGATTCCAAGCATCAGTTGCATCGATGATATCCTGAAGTTCTCCCTGACGGACAAAAAGCTTATCCATCTTGTCGGCATCCTCGTAATACTCCGGCAGACCGAATTTCTGGTTAATCTCTTCGTACTCAGCGAGTGCGTCCACAATGGGTTGTACGCCTTCCATCACAATTTCTTTTACGGTTTTCGTAGGATCCAAGTAAGGTTCCTGAGCCAGATAGCCCACTGAGTAACCCGGTGAAAACACCACTTCGCCCTGATAAGACTTGTCCAACCCGGCGATAATCTTCAGCAAGGTAGATTTACCGGAGCCATTCAGACCGATGATGCCAATCTTTGCACCATAAAAGAACGAAAGGTAGATGTTCTTCAGCACCTGCTTGTTGTTCTGCTGAATGGTCTTGTTCAGCCCTACCATAGAAAAGATAATCTTTTTATCGTCAACTGTTGCCATAAAGTTTTTAAGTGTATTATATTAATAATGTATATGCTATTCCCATTCGATGAATATTGGGCAAAGATAACAAAAAAAGAGATATTCTTTTGCATTTTCAAAAATTGTCTCTATCTTTGCGCCCGCTTAACAGCAATAAAGGATTGATTCAGTAGCTCAGCAGGTAGAGCACAACACTTTTAATGTTGGGGTCCTGGGTTCGAGCCCCAGCTGGATCACAGAAAAGAAAAAAGCCTCTGCAAGTCAGAGGCTTTTTTCTTTTTGACAACAATTTCAATCTCCACGAAAATAACAGATGACTTTAATTTAATCCATATCCAACCAAGGAAATCATTTCGACTGGTAAAACTCGAATTTTACCATCCTTACCAAGCCTATTGCACCTTCGAAATAAAATCAGTCGTGTTGTCGGCAAAAAGTTAAATAAAGACAATCGCTCACTTTTTCCAAAAGATTTCGTACATTTGCAGCGTCTGACATTAGTGTCAGACTAATATATCTGATTTTATTATTTATATACCAAATCAGCAGAATTCTATTATGGATATTTACAAAGTCGGCCTGGATATCGGCTCTACTACCGCTAAAATAATAGTACTGGATAAAAGTGAGAGAAATGTCCTTTTCTACAAATATGAAAGGCATCAGGCAAAAGTTCAGGAATGCCTACTGGCATTTTTCCACCAACTGAAAGAACAGATGGGCGATGTTACTTTATCAATCAATATCACCGGTTCAGTAGGCATGGGAATCGCAGAGAAATACTCTCTGCCTTTCGTGCAGGAAGTGGTAGCGGCAGCCCAATATATTCGGCAGAATCATCCCGGAATATCTTCCATGATCGACATCGGAGGAGAAGATGCCAAAGTCGTCTTCTTCCAGAATAATCAAGCCACCGATTTACGGATGAACGGAAACTGCGCCGGAGGAACAGGGGCATTTATCGATCAGATGGCCATATTATTGGGAGTATCGATGGATGAACTGAACGGACTGGCTCTCCGGGCAACACGAGTACATCCGATAGCTTCCCGATGTGGTGTATTCTGTAAGACGGATATTCAGAATCTGATAGCCAAGAATATACCGAAAGAAGATATCGCGGCTTCCATTTTCCATGCTGTAACGGTGCAAACCATCGTTACACTTGCGCATGGATGTGATATTGTTGCTCCGATATTACTTTGTGGAGGACCGTTGACATTTATTCCGGCACTCAGGAAATCATTCGCCAACTATTTGCAGTTATCAGAGGAGAACGATTTTCTGCTGCCGGAGAAAAGTAATCTTATTCCAGCCTGGGGAGCAGCACTGGCAGAGAACTCCCGGAAAATGAAAATAACTGAGCTAACCGGACTTCTGGAAAATCTATCAGAAAAAGCATACCAGCCACAAAACAGCCTTCCACCTTTTTTCAAGGATGAAACGGAATATCTGCAATGGAAGGACAGGTTGGCACAATATGATGTGCAGCGGACGGAATTAACATCCGGAATACAACAGGCTACCATAGGAATAGATTCCGGCTCTACCACCACCAAAATAGTAGTGCTTGATGAAAATAACCGTATCCTGTACTCCTACTATCACGACAACAAAGGAAATCCGATAAAAACCGTGGAAGAGGGATTGCAAAAACTGCATAAAGAATGTCAGGAAAAAGGGACGATCCTGCAAATCAAAGGAGGATGCTCTACCGGATATGGAGAGGATCTGATAAAAGCTGCTTTCCAGATGGATGCCGGTATCATTGAAACCATAGCCCATTACATGGCTGCCAAACATATAAATAAGGATGTATCTTTCATCCTGGACATCGGCGGACAGGATATGAAAGCCATTTTCACAAATGGCGGAATTATCAACCGGATTGAAATAAACGAGGCTTGCTCATCCGGATGCGGTTCTTTTATCAGCACCTTTGCACAGTCACTGGACTACAAAGTGGAGGACTTCGCCAAAGCGGCTTGTTTCTCAAAAGCTCCGTGTGATCTGGGAACACGCTGCACCGTTTTCATGAATTCCAAAGTGAAACAAGTGCTCCGTGAAGGGGCATCCGTGGCGGATATAGCGGCCGGTCTTTCTTACTCTGTTGTAAAGAACTGCCTGTACAAAGTGCTTCAACTTAAAAAGCCGGATGAACTTGGAAAACATATCGTGGTGCAAGGTGGAACCATGCGCAATGATGCCATCGTACGAGGTCTGGAGAAGCTGACAGGAAAAGAAGTATTCCGTAGCGATTGTCCCGAATTAATGGGTGCTCTGGGCTGTGCACTTTATGCAAAGCAACTTAAGACGACCAAAGTTACAAATCTGGAAGATATGATGCATCAGGCCCAATTCACTTCCCGACAGGTTCAGTGCAACGGATGTGAAAACCAATGTGCCATCACCCGGTACACCTTCGGCAGTGGAGAACATTATTTCTCCGGCAATAAATGCGAAAAGGTGTTTACCAATAAAGGGAATGTTTCGGAGAAAGGCGTAAATGCTTATGAAAAGAAAATCGAACTTCTGTTTGATCGGCAAGCAAATATAGCCGCTCCACTACTGACCATAGGTATTCCCCGCTGCCTGAATATGTATGAAGAATATCCCTTCTGGCATTCTTTGTTCACAGAGTGTGGCATCCGGGTATGCCTGTCGGATGCTTCGACGTTCAATAAATATGAGAAGGCGGCCAATATGGTAATGTCCGACAATATCTGTTTCCCTGCAAAACTGGTGCACAGCCATATCCAAAACCTTATCGAATACAAAGTAGACCGGATATTTATGCCGTTTGTCATATTCGAAGAAATCGATAAGCAACAACAGAACAGTTACAACTGCCCCATTGTGTCCGGATATTCACAGGTTATCAAGAATGTCCAGACAGATAACTTACCGATTGACCATCCGGCCATCACTTTCAAAGATACAGGATTACTGTATAAGCAATGCCGTGACTACCTGAGCACACTCGGCGTACAAGAGCAGGTAGTAAAGAAAGCATTCGACCATGCACTGAAAGCACAAGACGCTTTTGAAAAAGAGCTTATCGCCTATAACCGGCAAATAGTTGAAGAAGGAAATAAAAAGCAGAAGCTGATTATTCTCCTTGCCGGACGTCCATATCATTCGGACCCGTTGGTACAACATAAGATTTCGAATATGATCAGCGCTATGGGCGTTTATGTAATTACAGATGATATCGTCCGTCATCAGGATATTCCACTGAAGGAGGTGAATTTTCTGGCTCAATGGGCATTTACCAACCGTATTTTGAAATCAGCCAAATGGGCAGCGCAGCAGGGAAATCACGTGCAATATATGCAGCTGACTTCTTTCGGATGTGGACCGGATGCCTTTCTGATAGACGAAATACGCACTTTACTGAAGCAGTACAATAAAAATCTTACTTTATTGAAGATAGACGACGTTAGTAACACCGGTTCCATCAAACTGCGTGTACGTTCGCTGGTAGAGAGTCTGCACATCAGTTTGCAACAAGCTGAAGAGAGACAGGTACAGAAACCTTTATCCCTCCCTCTTTTCACCAAAAAGGACAGAAAGAAGAAGATTATCGCCCCATTCTTCACCCCTTTTATATCACCACTTATTCCTTCCATTTTTAAAGTGGCAGGATATGAAATGGAGACTCTGCCCATAAGCGATGAATGTTCGTGCGACTGGGGTTTGAAGTATTCCAACAATGAAGTTTGCTATCCGGCTACACTGATTGTGGGTGACATCGTGAAAGCTTTTAAGGAAGGACGATATGACCCGGACAACACTTGTGTAGCCATTACGCAGACGGGAGGGCAATGCCGTGCCAGCAACTACATCTCTTTAATAAAAAAAGCATTGATAGAAAACGGATACACTCATACTCCCATTCTGTCAATAGCATTCGGCAGCGGAATAGATAATCAGCAACCGGGCTTCAAAGTAAATTGGCTGAAAGTATTGCCAATAGCGCTTGCCGCTGTTCTATACAGCGACTGCATAGCTAAATTCTATTACGCCGCCGTTGTCCGTGAGAAAAAGCCGGGACAGGCAGCTAAATTAAAAGATATGTATCTGGAAGCGGCAAAGCCTCTTATCCTGAAAAACAGACCGGAAGATTTGCTCAGTTATTTATCTCTGGCAGTTGACGAATTCAATCAGATCTGTCAGCAAAAATCATGTCCTAAGGTGGGTGTGGTAGGAGAAATCTTCCTAAAGTTCAATCCTTTTGCACAAAAAGATATCACCACATGGCTCATAGACAGAGGTATAGAGGTGGTTCCTCCATTGATGACAGACTTTTTCATGCAAAGCTTCGTCAATATGAAAGTAAACCAGGATAGTCATATAAAAAAGAAATATATTCCTGATTTCGCTATCGACTGGCTTTATGGAAAAGTTCAGAAACAAATTGATAAAATCAACAAGATAGGAAAAGCCTTCCTGTACTTTCAACCCTTTGAAAATATTTACGAGAAAGCGGAAAAAGCCAAGCAGGTTATATCGCTGAACACGCAGTTCGGTGAAGGCTGGCTGATTGCCGGAGAGATGTCGTCTTTTGCCAGTCAGGGTATTAATCATGTCATCAGTTTGCAACCATTCGGGTGTATAGCTAACCATATTGTGGAAAAGGGAATAGAAAAACGTATAAAGTCTGTCTACCCTCAGATAAATATATTATCTTTAGATTTTGACAGTAGCGTCAGCGATGTGAATATCACCAATCGCCTGTTACTTTTTGTTGATAACATAAAATAAATAAGACCATGGGAGCTACAGAAAACAATGAGTTGGAATATCAAATAATTGAAACAGCGAAACAGCTTTTTATAGAAAAAGGCTTCGTTGAAACCAGCATGAGTGATATTGCCGCAAAAGTAGGAATAAACCGTCCTACCCTACACTACTATTTCAGGACAAAAGACAGAATGTTTCAGGCTGTATTCGGTTCGATAGTGATGTCGCTATTACCGAAAGTACAGGAAATAATACAGCAGGAACTGCCGTTCATAGATCGCGTAAGTCTTATATTGGATAAGTATATAACACTCTTCACCGAAAACCCTGACATGCCAAAGTTTATATGCGGGGAAATACAGCGCGATGTCAACCACCTGCTTGATGCAGCTAAGGAAATGCAGTTTGAAGAAACGTTCCTGATTATAAAGGAACGACTACTCATGGAAATGGAAGCAGGCAGACTAAAGAAAGTACCCATACATACAGTATTCATAACTTTCTATGGTTTGCTTACTTTTCCTTTGATTACAAAAAATTTGATCACCAGCATATTCCTGAAAGATACTACCGATTTTTCGGTTTTTATGCTGGAGTGGAAGCAATATATTCTTTTTCACTTGATGAATTTACTGGGTATTGAGAAGGAAAATTGATTGTTACTCATATACATAGCCGATAAAAAAGTATAGTATGAAAACGATTCGAATTATTTTCTCCTTATTGCTGATAACTGCAATGAGTATGCCTACTCTTTCGGCACAAACTAAGAAAGAGAAAAAAGAACTGAAGAAGCAGGCCGTTGAAAAACTGGTCACATCCGGGAAGTATAAAATAAATGTAAACAGAGCTCTTCCTGCACGAGGACGGTCTGTTACACTAACTTCACCGTACTCTGTGGAAATAAGAAATGATTCCGTTATATCTTATCTGCCTTACTATGGGCGTGCTTACTCTATTCCTTATGGCGGTGGAGAAGGGCTAAACTTCAAAGCTCCACTCACCGACTATAAGTTGGAGTGGGACAAGAAGGAAACAGCCAAGATAAAGTTCTCTGCACGAAGTGAGGAGGATAAGTTCGATTTCAGTATAGACGTTTTCAGTAACGGATCATCTTCGATATTCGTGAATATGCAGAACCGTCAGTCCATCAGTTTCCAGGGAGAACTGGATATGCCGGAAGAAATCAACCAATGATTACCTTTGTACATGATATCTTTTTAAATTTATGTATAAAGAATACCAACCCTGCGCACTACTCTCTCCCTATATAGACAAGTATTGGGAATTCAAAGGGAATCCGGAGTACGGAATGCGTATCAACATACTTCCTGATGGATGTACAGACTTTATCTTCACCCTTGGGGAAGCAACACAAGCGGTAAATAGCAGTCTGACCATGAAGCCTTATCGGGCTTATTTTATAGGTCCGATGAATAGCTATTCGGAATTGGTAGCGTATGCGGAAACGGTTCACATGTTAGGGGTTCGCTTCCTACCTTGCGGACTATCCCGTTTTATCCGTCTACCACTGCACGAACTGACTAACCTGAGAATCAGTGCAGACGAGGTAACCTGCTTTTTCGATACTTCTTTTGCAGAAAGGCTATGCGAAGAAGACTGTCTAGAAAATAGGGTAAAGATCATAGAAGAATTATTTATCAAATCTCTTTATAAACACGACTTGCCGATAGATCCGCAGATTGTATTTGCAATAAAACAGATTAACCGGCATCAGGGAAAACTGCCCGTGCAGTCATTAATGGAGGATATTTGTCTGTGCCAGCGACAATTTGAACGCAAATTCAAGATGAACACAGGTTATACCCCGAAAATATACAGCAGAATCATGAAATTCAAGAACGCGGTGGATTTATTAAGGGGCACTACCAGTGACAATCTGCTCTCTACTGCTATCCATGCAGGCTATTATGACGTGCCGCACCTCTCAAGAGAAATTAAAAGGTTATCCGGCAATACTCCCTACTCTTTCCTTTCTATTCCTCTGACAGAAGAAGATGTCACACTGACTTATGTAGAAGCATAAATGTCGTTTTTGTACAATGCAGGAATATCTCCGACTACCTATATTTGCACCATTCAATTAACAAAACAAATTCTGCATTATGGAAACAATGAGAGAAAAAGCCGCACAAATGTTGCGCGAAAGTGAAGTAGTCGTTCTGACCTCAGTAAATAAAGAAGGATATCCACGCCCCGTGCCTATGAGTATGGTTAAGTCCGAAGACATTTCAACAGTATGGATGTCAACCGGAAGCGACTCCATGAAGACCAAGGATTTTCGCAAGAATCCGAAAGGCGGACTATGCTTCTATGCACAGGGAAACAGTGTTTGCATGACAGGTGATGTGGAAGTAATCACAGACCAAAATGTAAAACAAGAGCTTTGGCAAGACTGGTTCATCAATCATTTTCCCGGCGGACCGACCGATCCCAACTATGTAATACTGAAATTTACAGCAAACCACGCCACTTACTGGATTGACGGAAAGTTCATCCACAAAAAAGTTTAATGGAGTCCTGTCGAAGGAATTCAACTCAATAGACAGAAAAGCGACCGGCAGCGTGGTTATTAACAAATAATCCGTAAATTTGCAGCCCGAAATTTAGAGACTGTAAAGAATGCAAGGAACAAAGAATCTGACTAAAGGTCCCATTAACCGCCAACTATTCAATCTGGCGATGCCCATTATGGCTACCTCGTTCATCCAGATGGCATACAGCCTGACGGACATGGCATGGGTAGGCCGTATAGGTAGTGAAGCTGTTGCCGCCGTTGGTGCAGTGGGAATATTGACGTGGATGTCCGGTTCCATAGCCTTGCTAAATAAAGTAGGTTCGGAAGTCAGCGTAGGACAATCCATAGGTGCGCGCAACGAACAGGATGCCCGGCAGTTTGCTTCGCACAACATCAGTATTGCCTTGCTCATCTCCATCTGCTGGGCTGCTTTGCTATTCTTGTTTGCCAATCCCATCCTGCGTATATTCGAACTGAAAGAGCATATCACGGGAAATGCCGTGACTTACTTGCGTATTGTCTCAACAGGACTACCGTTCGTGTTTCTGTCCGCAGCCTTCACCGGAATATACAATGCGGCAGGACGAAGCAAAACACCCTTCTATATCAGCGGCACAGGATTGATTATGAATATCATACTCGATCCGCTTTTCATCTTCGGTTTCGGCTGGGGAACGGTAGGTGCAGCACTTGCCACATGGCTGGCCGAGGCTACGGTATTCGGTATATTCATCTATAAGCTACGCTATAAAGACGATCTGTTAGGTGGATTTCCCTTCCTGACACGTCTCAAAAAGAAATATACCCGGCGTATATTCAAGTTGGGACTTCCGGTTGCCACACTGAATACTTTGTTCGCTTTTGTCAATATGTTCCTTTCACGTACAGCTTCGGAACAAGGTGGACACATTGGTCTTATGGCCTTTACCACCGGAGGACAAATAGAAGCCATCACCTGGAATACTTCACAAGGCTTCTCTACCGGACTAAGCACTTTCATTGCACAAAACTATGCCGCCGGAGAGAAGTCAAGGGTAAAGAAAGCCTGGTACACTACATTATGGATGACGTCCATATTCGGCACACTATGTTCGCTGCTGTTTATCTTTTTCGGAAGCGAAGTATTCTCTATCTTCGTACCCGAACCGGAAGCATTTCGCGTAGGTGGTGACTTCCTGCGTATAGACGGTTATTCACAACTCTTCATGATGCTGGAAATCACCATGCAAGGGGTCTTCTACGGATTAGGAAGAACGATTCCTCCTGCCATCATCAGTATATCATGCAACTATATGCGTATTCCCGTAGCACTGTTCCTGGTACACATGGGAATGGGCGTAGACGCCATATGGTGGGCTGTAAGTGCAACAACTATTGCCAAAGGAATTATCCTTACCGCGTGGTTTATATTGATAAAGAGAAAAATACTCTAAAAATGCAGAACAAAAGACCTAAACATAATTACAATAGAATTGTTATATAACTAACTTTGCATTACAAACATAGTAACATTTTAAAAGAATAAAGTATGAAAAAGATTAAGATTAGTGTACTGCTATTGAGCGGTGCCATATTATTAGGAAGTTGCAGCACAATGAATAACACTGCCAAAGGTGGTGTGATAGGTGGTGGATCGGGCGCTGCTGCCGGTGCCATTATCGGTGGATTGATCGGTAAAGGTAAGGGTGCGGCTATTGGTGCAGCAGTAGGTGCAGCAGTAGGTACGGGTGCAGGTGTTGCCATCGGTCATAAGATGGATAAGAAGGCTGCCGAAGCTGCTAAGATTGAAGGCGCACAGGTAGAGAAAGTAACAGATACCAATGGCCTTGCCGCTGTAAAGGTTACTTTTGAATCAGGTATCCTGTTTGGCTTCAATTCATCTACATTGAGCAATACTTCCAAGTCTTCTCTGCGCGAACTGGCCCAGATATTGAAAGAAGACCCTACAACAGATATTGCAATCGTAGGCCATACGGATAAAGTAGGTACATATGAAGCTAACATGAAGGTTTCAAAAGACCGTGCATATACCGTAGAGAATTATCTGCAAGATTGCGGTGTGTCTCCTTCACAGTTCAAGAAGGTGGAAGGCGTAGGCTACAATCAGTATGACGACAGCATGTCAGCCAGCCAGAATCGCCGCGTAGATATTTATATGTACGCCAGCGAGCAGATGATTAAGAATGCAGAAGCAGGCAAGTAAGTTACGAGCTACAAAAGGCTACGAGCTACAGGTTATTGCGCTATCAGTCCGAAAGGCACTTGTAGCTTGTAGCTTGTAACTCGTAGCTTTTTAACATTAAAAACCACGACAATGAGTATAAAGAAAGTCTTGCGGATAGTCCGCAACCTGATACTCTTTTTCTTTATTTCCACTATTCTGGCAGTGGTGCTGTATCGCTTTATCCCTGTTTACACCACTCCCCTCATGGTAATCCGCAGTACCCAGCAACTCTTCAAAGGCGAAAAGCCGGTATGGCATCATACTTGGGTTTCTTTCGATAAGATCTCCCCTCACTTGCCGATGGCAGTTATCGCTTCGGAAGATAATCGCTTTGCCACCCACAACGGCTTCGATTTCGAAGAGATAAAAAAAGCCATGAAAGAGAATGAAACCCGCAAACGGAAACGGGGTGCCAGTACTATTAGCCAACAGACCGCAAAGAATGTATTCCTTTGGCCGCAATCCTCATGGGTACGAAAGGGATTCGAAGTTTATTTCACCTGGTTGATAGAGCTATGCTGGTCGAAAGAACGGATTATGGAAGTCTATCTCAACTCCATCGAAATGGGACAAGGTATTTATGGAGCAGAAGCTGCCGCCAAATATAAGTTCCATACCACTGCCGCCAAACTGACTGCGGGACAATGTGCATTGATAGCGGCAACACTCCCCAATCCGATACGTTTTGATTCAGCGCATCCGTCAGCTTACATTCTGCGGAGACAGTCGCAAATCCTGAGATTGATGAAATTGGTTCCCAAATTCCCTCCGGTAGAAAAGAAAGAAGTCAAGAAGCAGAAGACTGAGAAGAGGAAAAAGAAATAATCTGTGTATATTTGTATGCTTAATATGGTAAGGAATGAAAAAAATCTTGTCGCTATTCTTGATTTGTATCATCTGTTGCGAGGTGCATGCCCAGCGTACGGAGGTTTATAATCAGCATATACATACGGTGCAGGTCATTGCCAACAATGATTATATGTCGCCTGCCGTCATCCGGCTGAGAGAGAATGAAACTGTAGAAATATCTTTCGACCACCTAACTCACGATTACCACCGCTACCAGTACATCCTCACGCACTGCAATGCGGACTGGACCCCTTCGGATCTTTCCGAAACAGAATACCTGGATGGTTTCAATGACAATCCGATAGAAGATCATGATATTTCCGTCAATACTACCCTGCCCTACACGCATTACCGTCTGACACTTCCTAACGACCAGGTACAACTGAAACTTTCGGGTAACTACCGTCTGACTGTTTATGACGATGCGGATGGAAAGGATAAGCCGGCTTTCACTACCTGTTTCCGGGTATTGCAAAAGGAGGTGAACGTATCGGCACAAGTCAGCAGTGACACTGAGATAGACCGGAATAAGACGCACCAGCAGGTGAGTTTTAGCATTCAGTATAAAGGATATCCTATCCGCAATCCGCAGAATGAAGTCAAAGTACACGTTTTACAGGATAATCGTACGGATAACTGGGTAACAAATCTGCATCCTTCCTATATTGGTCCCGATCAGCTACGTTACGAACATAACCGGGCCTTGATATTTTCTGCGGGAAACGAATACCGGCGTTTTGAAATGGTGAGCACCCGCTATGCCTCGCAGGGTGTGGAGAGTATTCGTTATCATGCTCCTTACTATCATGTCACACTCCGCCCGGACGAGCCTCGCTTACTAAACTACAGTTACGATCAGGATCAGAACGGACGCTTCGTAATACGATATGACGAGGCAGTAGATAATGCTACGGAAGCAGATTACTTCTTCGTTCATTTCTCTCTGCTATGGGAGAACCCGCTAACTGAAGGGAACTTCTATCTGCAAGGAGCTTTTACTTATGATAATTTTAATGAAGAGAGTCGGTTGAAGTATAATGCAGAAACGCATGCTTATGAATGCACGCAATTACTGAAACAGGGAGCGTATAATTATCAATACTTATATGTGGCTCCCGGTACCACCGCAGGAAGTACCGCACAGGCAGAGGGGAATTTCTATGAGACAGAGAATGAATATCTGATCCTTGTTTACCACCGGGCCTTCGGAGAAAGATACGACAGGCTGATCGGGATGCAACAGGTGAAATAGTTACGAGCTACAAGCTACGAGTGTTTTTCAGCGTAACAGTGCAGCAACTCGTAGTTTGTAGCTCGTAACTCGTAACTATCTAATATGCGTGTCCTCCATCTTTCATTTCCTTTTCACTAATCTTATGTATATCAATACTTCTCCAAGCATAGAAGATATACGCAAGAACAAACGGAACCAGGAAGGAAACATAGAACATTACCCTCAGTGTAAACTGGCTGGAGCAACTGTTTGCCAACGTCAGTGAACTCTGTAAATCATTGGTAGAAGGATAATAAGCCGTATTATTATATCCTGCAACCAGCAACAATGCAAGTACCGCCAGCACCGTACCTATGCCCGTAAACCAGATACCTTTATCAAACTTTGTCTTCAACAAACTCTTTCCTATACCGAACAGCACCAGCACCACTCCTATCAGAAACAGCACCAGTACCAACGGCATTTCGATAAAGTTCGTCAGATACTTATACGGTTCCATAAAGACTTCACCCGTCTCCGGATTCACCGCATATCCATCTGCCAACAGCGTGCGGATAACAAACGACAGGAAGAACACCAGGAACAGCACGGAATTACCTATCAACGAACGCCGGCTACGCGCCACCAGATCCTTATCATCAATATTATTAATAAAGTAAAGAGCTCCCAGAATACGAGCCAGGAAGAACACTGCCAACCCAAGCACTACATTCCATGGATTAGTCAACGCATCCAGACCATGCCAACCATTTGCCCAATGACTGATAACCGGCATCACCGTATTCGTCATATTCCCCTTATCGATATAAAACTCCGAACCGGTAAAAAACGTAGCCACCGCACCGCCCAGCAGCACCGGACCTACTACTCCATTAATCACCAGGAATGTACGGTATGTATTCTTTCCCAGCAGATTTCCCGCCTTGCTCTGGAACTCATAGCTGACAGCCTGCAACACAAAGCTGAACAGAATAATCATCCAAAGCCAGTACGCACCACCAAAACTTGTACTATAAAACAATGGGAAAGATGCAAAGAACGCACCACCAAACGTTACCAGCGTAGTGAACGTAAACTCCCACTTCCGCCCGGTAGAGTTAATCATCATTTTCCTGTGCTCTTCCGTCTTGCCCAGGCAGAAAATAAGCGAATTACCACCCTGCACAAACAGCAGGAATACAAGAAGGGCTCCCAGCAATGATACCACGAACCACCAATATTGTTGTAGAAAAACGTAGGTCATAAGATTTACGATTTATAATTTATGATTTATAATTTATGGGGGATGATTTATGATTTATAGAGAATAGAATATGATTTATACCACGCCATAATTCCGCATGGTATAAATCTTAAATCATAAATCTTATAAATCTTCTCCTTCCGGTCCTTTCTTTATCGCTTTCAGCAAGATACCGATTTCGGCTATCAGCATGACGGTAAACAATACCAGGAAGATGAAGAATGTTGTCTGCACGGAGCCGACATCCAACTTTGAGATAGCTGCATTTACAGGCAGCATATCCTGTATGGCCCATGGCTGACGCCCACATTCGGCAACCACCCATCCGGCTTGTCCGGCCAGATAACCCAACGGAATAGTCAGCAGAGCTACCCAGTGCATCCATTTCATTTTTGACAAATCCCGCTTGTATGCCAAGAACAATACAACTATAAAGAATAGTATAAAGTATCCGCCCAACATCACCATCACACGAAATGCATAGAATGTCAGTGGCACATTAGGAACCAGGTCATTTACATCCTTAATATATCCATAACCAAAATAAGCTACATTTTCCTTCAACACCTTGGCAGCTTCCACAGCTTCGGCATCGTTATCCGCAGCCTGTGCAGCACGATAAGCTGCCAGCGCACCAATCGCTGTTTTCCCGCGTTCTATCTTCTCCTCGGCAGAAAGTGCCTGCGTTCCATCTTTCAACTGATAACCACCCTCAATAAGGTCCGTGATACCGGGCACGAATCCATCCAACTTCCTTTCCGCCAGCAATGAAAGCATCTTTGGTATCTCTATTCTGAACAGGAAAGGATCCTGTCCGTCATTATAAGTCTTTTTTTCAGGATTCAGCATACCGATGGCAACCAATCCGGCCCCCTGCTGCCCCTCATAATATCCTTCCATGGCAGCCAGCTTCATCGGCTGCGTCTGTGCCACCTGATAGCCCGAACCGTCTCCCGTCCATGCAGAGAGCAGGGCCGAAACCCAACCTACCCAGGCAGCTATCTTTATGCTGGACAATGCGAACTTCTTATTCCGCTTCTTCAGCAGAAACCAGCACGCCACACCTACCACAAACACGGCACCCAGCACCCAGCCGGACAACACCGTATGGAAAAACTTATTCACCGCCGTAGGCGACAAAGCCACTGCCCAAAAGTCCACCATCTCATTTCTCACTGTATCCGGATTGAACTCCATCCCCACCGGATTTTGCATCCATGCATTTGCCACAAGTATCCACCAGGCCGAAATCGTAGCACCAAGTCCCGTCAGCCAGGTAGATGCCAGGTGGAACTTCTTGCTCACCTTGTCCCAGCCAAAGAACATGACTGCGATGAAAGTAGCCTCCATAAAGAAGGCCAGAATGCCTTCGATAGCAAGCGGCGCCCCGAAGATATCGCCCACAAACCAGCTGTAATTGCTCCAGTTGGTTCCGAACTCAAACTCCAGAATCAGTCCCGTCGCCACGCCTATGGCAAAGTTGATACCGAATAGTTTCATCCAAAACTTGGCGGTGCGTTTCCAAAACTCATCACCCGTACGATAATACATAGTCTCCATGATACCCATGATGACTGCCAGCCCTAGCGTGAGCGGCACAAAAATCCAATGATAAATAGCGGTCAGTGCAAATTGTGCCCTCGACCAGTCAATCAGAGAAGTGTCGATGTGTTCAAGCATAAGAAATCGAGTTATAGTTATTAATTGTTAGTTGCTTTACTCAGAAGTTAAAGGAGTTACTGCTTTACTCAAGGCGGATCACCAATAGCACGATGGATGAGTTCCCTGCCCACATACTCTTCTTTATCTCCGCCTACGGCCGGCGTATTCAGATAATTGGGAAAGAAGAAAAGGCGCAATATGAAGAACATGATGAAGAGTTTCACCAGAATAATGAACCATAAAGTTCTCCCAAGTGTCATACCTCGGAAACCATCGACGTAAAAACGCCAGATTTTCAGGACTGTATTCTTCATAATAGAAAATTTATAATCATTACAAATATAAAACTTTTATATATTAAATAACAAATAAAAGGGCAAAAAGTTAGTCATCGACACAAAAAAGCATTCCGACGACGAAAAATTCAGAACTGTCTATCTCTTTTGCGGGGCATTTTCCGACACCGTATCTTCGCAAGCGTTAAACAATATAGCATAACGAAGATATGAGAAACGTAAGAAGATTGACAGTGATAACACTCTGCGTAGCAAGCGCCTGTGTCGGCAGCACGACACTGCGGGCACAGGACGCCGCTCCCATTGCATCGCAAGAGTTAACGGCATCCGATGCCGCTCCCAAAGCTGACACTGCACTTCCCGCTCAGTGGGATTTGCAGACTTGCATCGACTATGCCTTGCAACACAACATCACCCTGAAGCGTAACCGTATCAGTGCGGAAAGCGCAGAAGTAGATGTAAAAACGGCCAAGGCTGCTCTTTTTCCCAGCCTCTCGGCAAGTATCAGCCAGCGCATTGTGAACCGCCCGAACAGTGAAAGCGGTACCATCATCAGTGGCGACAACATCACCAGCAGTAGCAGTAAGACCTCGTACAACGGCAGTTATGGCATTGATGCCAACTGGACCCTTTACAACGGTAGCAAACGTCTGAACACCATCAAGCAACAGCAACTGAACAATCGCATCGCCGAACTCAACGTTGCCGAGAGTGAAAATTCCATCGAAGAAAGCATTGCACAGATATACGTGCAGATACTCTATGCTGCCGAAGCTGTGAAAGTGAACGAAAATACACTTGCCGTCAGCCAGGCCGAACGTGACCGCGGACAGCAATTGTTGGAAGCCGGAAGCATCGCCAAGAGTGACCTTGCGCAACTGGATGCACAGGTCAGCACAGATAAATATCAGTTAGTGACGGCACAAGCCACCCTTCAGGATTACAAACTACAACTGAAACAACTACTTGAACTGGATGGTGAAAAGGAAATGAACCTCTATCTGCCCTCCCTGGGAGATGAGAATGTATTGATACCCCTACCCACCAAGACGGATGTGTATCAAGCCGCCCTCACTTTCCGCCCAGAGATAGAGTCGGGCAAACTGAATGTTAAGGCATCCGACCTTGACATCAGCATCGCTAAAGCGGGATATATTCCGACATTAAGCCTCAGCGCAGGTATCGGTACAACGAATGCCAATGGCAACGATTTTTCCTTCTCCGAACAGGTAAAGAATAATTGGAACAACTCACTGGGACTGACCGTAAGCATCCCCATCTTCACCAACCGTCAGACCAAGAGTGCCGTGCAAAAGGCCCGTCTGCAAAAGCAGACCAGTGAACTGGACTTGCAGGATCAGCAGAAAACTTTATACAAGACCATAGAAAGCCTCTGGCTGGATGCCAACAGTGCACAGCAGCAATATGTTGCCGCTGCCGAGAAACTGCGCAGTACGCAGACCAGTTACGATCTGATTCAGGAACAATTCAACCTGGGCATGAAGAATACCGTGGAACTGCTGACTGAGAAGAATAATCTGCTCAACGCACAGCAGGAAACACTGCAAGCCAAGTACATGGCAATACTGAATGCACAGTTGCTCCGCTTCTACCAGGGCGAAGGTATACAGTTGTAACCGCATGACGTAAACAAGCCTGTATGTCAGCATAATTCAGATATATAATATATCATTCAACGAGATAAGAAATAAACGAGATAAGAAATATAAGGTATGAGTAAAAAGAAAATTATCAGCTTAGCGGTCGGAGTCATTATTGTAGCCGGCATAGCTATTTGGGCATTTGGCGGACAAGCCAAAAAGCGGAAAGTGGTATATGAGACGGCCACCGTAGACCGCGCCAACATCTCCAATTCCGTGACGGCCACAGGCACTATCGAACCGGTGACCGAAGTGGAAGTAGGTACACAGGTCAGCGGTATCATCGATAGATTATACGCAGACTATAACTCAGTAGTAACCAAGGGGCAGCTCATTGCCGAAATGGACAAAGTAACCCTGCAAAGCGAATTAGCATCGCAAAAGGCTACTTACGACGGTGCCAAAGCCGAATATGAATATCAACAGAAAAATTACGAGCGTAACAAAGGATTGCATGAGAAACAACTCATCAGTGATACGGATTACGAGCAAAGTCTTTATAACTACCAGAAAGCAAAGAGCGCCTTCGACAGTAGTAAAGCCTCTCTGGCCAAAGCAGAGCGTAATCTGTCCTATGCAACCATCACCTCTCCTATCGACGGCGTTGTTATCAGCCGCGACGTGGAAGAAGGACAGACAGTAGCTTCCGGCTTCGAAACCCCGACCCTCTTCACCATCGCTGCCGACCTGACACAGATGCAGGTAGTGGCTGACGTGGATGAAGCCGATATAGGCGATGTGGAAGAAGGACAGCGTGTAAGTTTCACGGTAGACGCTTATCCGAATGATGTGTTCGAAGGAAAAGTGACACAGATTCGCCTGGGAGCCACAAGCAGTTCAAGCAGTACCACTACCACCACTACGGTAGTTACGTATGAAGTAGTCATTTCCGCCCACAATCCGGATTTGAAACTGAAACCGAGGCTGACGGCAAACATCACTATCTACACTCTGGATAAACAAGGAGTACTGAGCGTTCCGGCAAAAGCGCTGCGCTTTACGCCTGCCGTTCCACTGGTAGGATCGAATGCAGTGGTTAAAGATTGCGAAGGTGAACATAAAGTCTGGACTCGTGAAGGTGACACATTCACTGCACATCCGGTCAGCATAGGTATCTCTAACGGAATTGTCACCGAAATTACAGGCGGCATCAACGAAGGCACACAAATAGTATCCGATGCGGTGATTAGCACAGGTGCCGAAACCGCTGTAGCCGAAGGCCAGGGAGACGGCGAAAGAAGTCCTTTCATGCCGGGCCCTCCGGGAAACAATAAGAAAAAGAATAGTAAATAACCAGCGTAGCGCTGGAGCAAAGTTTCCTTTCGGCATGCAAGTAATTTTTCATTTATTCAACGAAACAATTCCGAAACAATGAGCAAAACAGTTATAGAATTACAAAATATTCGGCGCGACTTTCAGGTGGGCGACGAAACGGTCCATGCCCTGCGTGGCGTCTCCTTCTCCATCACCGAAGGAGAGTTCGTGACCATCATGGGTACGTCCGGCTCCGGTAAGTCAACGCTGTTGAATACCCTGGGCTGCCTAGATACTCCCACCAGCGGCGAATACCTGCTGGATGGCATATCCGTACGCACCATGAGCAAACCTCAACGAGCCATCCTGCGGAACCGGAAGATCGGCTTTGTTTTTCAGAATTACAACCTGTTGGCAAAGACCACTGCCGTAGAGAATGTAGAGTTACCCTTGATGTACAACGCTTCCGTCTCAGCAGCCGAACGTAAGCAACGCGCCATCCAAGCCCTGCAAGCAGTGGGACTGGGTAATCGTCTGGAACATAAATCGAACCAGATGTCCGGCGGACAGATGCAGCGTGTAGCCATCGCCCGAGCCCTGGTGAACAACCCTGCGGTAATCCTTGCCGATGAAGCAACAGGTAATCTGGATACACGTACTTCTTTTGAGATATTGGTTCTCTTCCAGAAACTGCATGCCGAAGGACGTACGATTATATTTGTCACCCACAACCCCGAAATAGCTCAGTACAGTAGCCGGAATATCCGTCTACGCGACGGGCATGTGACGGAAGATACGGTGAACCCGAAAATCCTCTCAGCGGCAGAAGCTCTGGCAGCGCTGCCAAAGAGTGATGAAGACTAATAAATATAAATTATGAACGGAACAAACCTTTTCAAAATAGCCCTCCGCGCCCTTGCCAACAATAAGCTTCGCGCCTTCCTCACCATGTTGGGTATCATCATCGGTGTGGCATCCGTCATCACCATGCTCGCCATCGGGCAAGGCTCGAAGAAAAGTATTCAGGCACAGATCGCGGAAATGGGTTCGAATATGATTATGATTCATCCGGGCGGTGATATGCGTGGCGGTGTCCGTCAGGATGCCTCGTCCATGCAGACTCTGAAGCTGACTGATTATGAAGCCCTGCGGGATGAAACCAACTTCCTGGCAGCCGTCAGCCCCAATGTATCGTCCAGCGGACAGCTCATCGCAGGAAACAACAACTATCCTGCCTCTGTAAATGGTGTAGGTACCGAATATCTTGAAATCCGCCAGTTAAGCGTAGAGAGTGGCGAGATGTTTACCGAAGCGGACATTCAGAGTGCCGCCAAAGTCTGCATCATCGGTAAGACCATTGTGGACAATCTTTTCCCGGACGGACAGGACCCTATCGGACATATCATCCGTTTCAACCAGGTACCCCTGCGTGTAGTGGGTGTACTTAAAGCCAAAGGCTACAACTCCATGGGTATGGACCAGGACGAAATCGTACTGGCACCTTATACCACGGTAATGAAACGTATGCTTGCCGTCACATACCTGCAAGGTGTCTTCGCCTCTGCCCTCTCCGAGGATATGACGGATTATGCAACGGATGAAATCACCACCATCCTGCGCCGCAACCATAAGCTGAAAGAAAGTGATGACGACGACTTCACCATTCGCAGCCAGCAGGAACTCAGCACCATGCTGAACTCCACTACCGACCTGATGACAACACTCCTGGCATGTATCGCCGGTATCTCGCTGGTAGTAGGCGGTATCGGTATCATGAACATCATGTACGTCAGCGTGACGGAGCGTACCCGTGAAATCGGTCTGCGTATGTCTGTCGGTGCCCGTGGGGTGGATATTCTCTCGCAATTCCTAATCGAGGCCATCCTTATCAGTATTACAGGTGGTATCATCGGAGTCGTCATTGGCTGCGGAGCCTCATTCATCGTAAAGAACGTAGCCCACTGGCCTATCTACATCCAGGCATGGAGTGTATTCCTCTCCTTCGCCGTTTGTACGGTCACCGGTGTGTTCTTCGGCTGGTATCCGGCTAAGAAGGCGGCGGATCTGGACCCGATAGAGGCAATAAGATACGAATAAAAGGGATTAGTGATTAGTGGTTAGTTGGGAATTCCAATACGCTACACAGCAATTAATCACTAATCACTAAACGTTAATCACTAAAATTAATTATTTTTGTAACATGATTATGCAAGACTCCCAAACTCGCCGGATTGTAGAAGTTCTCATCCATATCATCGGATGGGGAATCGTTTTCGCTTTCCCATTTCTGCTGATGAATCGTAGCGGATTTACGGTAAGCTGGGTAGACTATTTACGTCATGGCAGTGCGGTTCCGGTATCATTCCTGATCGTGTTCTACCTAAACTACTGTTTCTTCATCCCCCGTTTCTTATTTGAGGGACACATCAAGCAATATGTATTACTGAATCTCCTGCTCATACTTTGCACAGCTGTCGGCGTACACTTTTGGCAAGATTTCATCTTCCATACGTATGTGAAACCCGAAGCTCACAAACGCCCCGGACCTCCCAGTTGGATCTTCATCCTGCGAGATGTCTTCTCAATGGTTCTCACCGTAGGACTGGCCGCTGCCATCCGTATGAGTGGCCGTTGGGTAAAAGTAGAAGCCGCACGCCGGGAAGCCGAGAAAAGCCGCACGGAAGCGGAACTGAAAAACCTGCGTAATCAACTGAACCCGCACTTCCTACTCAACACCCTGAACAACATCTATGCTCTTATCGCCTTCGACAGCGATAAAGCACAAGCCGCCGTTCAGGAATTAAGTCGCCTGCTGCGTCACGTTCTCTACGACAATCAACAGAATTTTGTCTCTCTTGGCAAAGAGATGGATTTTATCCGCAACTACATTGAACTGATGCGCATTCGCCTCTCCGCAAACGTAACTGTAGAGACACAAATAGATGTTCGTGCCGATAGTCGTACGGAAATAGCCCCGCTCATTTTCATCTCCCTCATAGAGAATGCCTTCAAACATGGCATCTCTCCCACCGAGCCCAGTTTTATCCACATCCATTTCAGTGAAAGCCCCGGTCGGGTATGCTGCGAAATAACCAACAGCTACCATCCCAAAAGCCAGACTGATAAAAGTGGAAGTGGCATAGGACTGGAGCAAGTGCGGAAACGCCTGGAATTAACTTATCCCGGCCAATATGAATGGACCCAAGGAGTAAGCGACGATGGGAAAGAATATAAATCAATCTTATCACTCTTTAACATTCAACATTATGAATCTAACTTGTGCCATAGTAGATGACGAACCTTTAGCTTTAGATTTACTGGAAAGCTACGTCAACAAAACTCCGTTCCTGACATTGAAGGGAAAGTATTCCAGTGCCGTACAGGCTATGAAGGAACTGCCGGATAAGCAAGTGGATTTGCTTTTCCTTGATATACAGATGCCCGAACTTAACGGTTTGGAATTTTCCAAAATGGTAGATACACATACCCGCATTGTCTTTAGTACCGCTTTTGAACAATACGCCATTGATGGTTATAAAGTAAATGCTTTGGATTATCTGCTAAAACCTATTTCTTACGTGGATTTTTTGCAGGCAGCTAATAAAGCCGTACAATGGTTTGAACTCTTACAACAGCCTAAAGAAGAAATAGAAAGTATATTTGTAAAAAGTGACTATAAGCTGGTACAAATAGAACTTAAAAAGATACTTTATGTAGAAGGTTTGAAGGATTATGTTAAAATTTATACAGAAGATACCGCCCGGCCTATTTTATCGCTTATGAGTATGAAATCAATGGAGGAATTATTACCAACATCCCGTTTCATGCGGGTTCACAGATCTTATATTGTACAGAAAGAAAAAATAAGAGTTATTGATCGGGGACGAATTGTGTTTGATAAAACGTATATCCCTGTCAGCGATAGTTATAAACAGGTATTTCAAACTTTCCTGGATAAAAGGAGCTAGGAAATAACATTCATTTGTCGATAAAATATCCGAATCTGTCGACAAAACATTATTTCCTATTGCATATTAAAAAATGTTTTTTTACCTTTGCATCGAACAGATAAAGGAAGTTGTGAAACTTCCCCCAATAGAATAGTTTAGTTAAGTCTAGTTTAGTTTTTGTGTGAAGCACTTCCTCCGTAAGCGAACGATAGGAAGTGCTTTTTGTTTTATTGATTTTCAAAAAATTAAAATCTATATTCAACACACAAGAACTTTATGCAGTATAGTTATAAATTGAGCATACTTCGCTAACACAACCTATTTTAGAATACTGCTATTCCTTGGTCATTATTACGTCTGTGGGCACTGAGAAGCCACGAGGAATCCATTCTTCTGGAGCAGGAACCATATCTTCCGCATAATCTCCTTCCAATGCATACCACAGACCTTTCTTCTCATCTAACTTCCAGTGGAGCTTGTTAGAGGCCGTCAAATCCATTGTCCCACCAAGTATTCCTTCACCATTCAAGTGCAATTTACGCTGGTCATAAAAAGTGAAACCTAAATAATTAGGGGTTGTACTATAAGCCTCAATATAAATATTACACAATGGTGCAAATGTATAAATATCCCATGTTGTTGGTAATGTTTTAATATAGTTTTCTTTGACTATTCCCTTTACGCTGAGATAATAACCTCCAAAAATACCAGTACGCTTATCTTTTCCATGGCTTTTCACCACACCTTTTTGCAGTTTAATTTTAAAGATAGTATCATTTTTCTGATATATCCATGTTCCTACGAAAGCATCATAATTTGCTTGAGAAAACACGCCCATACAAGTGAACACAAGAACGAAAAGTATGTAAATCCGTTTCATATCTTTCCTGCTCATAGTATTAGAAAATTTATGTTGCCAGCTTCCCGGATACAACGGATAAAAATAAAAAGTGTGGGAACTTATTAATATCAATAACACTTTCTGAAAAATTATTTTTTGATACGCACCAAAAATACAAAAAAGTAAGAAGCTACCAACAAAATAAATAAAGAAGTAATCAATAAGCACTATGAAAGATGCTACCAGAGCCAAAAATAAATGCTCTTTTCTATACTGTTCACTAAAAATGATTGATGCCAATCATGAAGTATATAAATATCTAATATCCAAATGATTTGCACTTTTTTTAATACACCTGGAGACTTTTATTTATAACAAGTAAAAAAGAAATAGAGACATTTCTTTCAAAATTAGCTTCCTTTGCAGTTACAAGGTTTTTGGATAGAAAACCTAAGATATATTTGTAGTATATATAGTATATCTCAGTTTTGGTCATAAAAGGTTGAAACTGTTTGTTTGTTTTGCAGAGATGCACCCTTTCTAAGCGTAGTCAGGGTGCATTTCATTTTTTTATGAGCGTAAAACCCATACTATTTGATTCCCAAGAACTGGAAAGGTTTTGTAACGACAAACTCTTTGGCAGTATTTCCCGCATACGTTTTACCGGAAAGAAGATTCAACTTCTTGACAGGCGCTTTCTCTGAGAAATCCACATCCTTGAAGTCAATCCAAAATACATTGGGATATAAAGTAGACTCAAAGTAATAAACTTTATCCTTCTGATCGGAAACTGTCCTCCATCGGGTTGAAGAAATATTCGGCTGATCAGGAGTGCTGATACCGAACGGAACGGAAGTATTGCGTATCACGCTGAATACACTGGCCAAGGCTGTACGGGTATCTTCTGTTTTAGGAAGAGCATTTATATAGAAAGAAGCTCTCACAAAACGGTCGGCAGCACGATTGGTACCCGGCAAAAAAGTGGTTCCTCCGATATTCTTCCAGTAATCATCAAGCGCCAGCTGTTGATCAAACACAGGTGAGTTTGTCATTACCTGATATGCTTTGCTATGATGAATATCCAACTTTCCGTCCACATACTCAAAAATAGCATTATCACCCGTAGCGTCCGAAATGGAAAGATGAAGGGTAGCCATACGCGTACCGTCGGGCATCATATCCGACACCACATCGAAAGTATTCTTTTCTACCTCGGCAACAGCCTCATCCACCGTTGCAAAATTATCAAGCATATATTGCACCCAGGCGGCTATGGACAAAGCCGGTCTCTCACCGTTCCATTGGGGATAGGATGATTCTGCCAGCCACAACAGATTGGCAACGAGTCCTTTTTCATTCATACCGTCAGTGCTACAGATGTCATAAGCCGAAGTTATCACACTGCCGTATTTAGATTTCCAACGCATCGGGTCCTTCCCTACCTCTCCGTTGCGCTCCATACCTCGCGGGAAAATCCAGATATTACTACGGGTATCTTCTTTCCAATCCATAGTACGACCGGTTATTATCATATTATTATCACCCTGATAGACTACACGGGTACAAGCATTCAAATGATTTACAGATACTCCAAAGAGTGTAATCATGAATACCATATTATAAAGAACATTCACTTTTCGCATAATTGATTCATGTTAAATTGTTAGTTAATTTGCAGTATAAACAAACAATCACATTGCAAAGTTCTTAAAATGAGTAGATACATATTCCAATTTCTCAGACATGAGATCAAAGGAAATTGAAAGGATTAGAAAGCAAAACATCATAATAATAGCAAAACAGTTAATATGCACTCATCATGGTAGCTTTTCAATATGTTTAGTGACATACTATATTTCACATATTTACATTCCAGCATATTCTATGAATAAAATGATTATAACAATGCGCTATTTCAGTATATATTTGCAGTTTTAACTGCTTTTTATGCAGAAAAGGGTTACTACTTATGATTGATATGGTTACTACATATGGGCAAAAAGGTTACTACATACCAACAAAAGGGTTACTACATATCGGAATTTGACTTATTGGTATTATATTTCCCACTTATTAGTGCGTTTATTTTATCCAGAATAAATGTAAGTATTTTGATACCGCATTAGCTATCTGACGTTTATTCATTTTCGTTTGCACGCTTCCAATCCTATTGTCCTCCGGACAGAAATAGTACATTCTCAGTCAACTAAAAATACAAATTGTCAAAATGATGAATACCATCTTTGAGAACTAAATCTGTGGTGAACAAATATTAAAACCGAAAACAAACCGTAAAGAATACTGTTGGAAGGGGAAACTTAAAAACGATAACAGTTATGAATTACGGTATTAGTATCCTTTTCAGGGCTATCCCATTGCTGATGGCCCTTTTTTGTTTTGGCTACGGAGCCTTTGTGCTCGACATGGGGACGGACACGAACCGATTCGTTGCGGGACCCGTGGTCTTCTCTTTAGGAATGATATGTATCGCGCTGTTCGCTACGGCAGGTACCATCATCCGGCAGATTATCCACACGTATAGTACGGCGGCAAAATATGCCCTGCCCATCATCGGCTATCTGGCTGCTGTGGTGTGTTTCATCGGTGGAATGACATACATTAATGACGGCAGTACGGTGGCCCATTTCGTTGCGGGACATGTCATCTGCGGGGTAGCTTTCATCACTGCATGTGTAGCCACCACTGCCACCTCTTCCACCCGCTTCACCTTCATCACGCAAAATTCCAAAAAGACGGACCATGCCGTACCTGCCAAGTCATTCTCTTCGGCACAGGCGGACATACTCATCATTCTGGCTGTTGTTTTCGCCGTCATCACATGGGTTTGGGCATTCTGGTTATTGGGACAAAGCGATATCCACACCGCTTACTATGTGGCCGGACACGTAATGGCCGGACTGGCATGTATCTGTACGAGCCTGGTTGCACTGGTTGCTACCATTGTCCGGCAGATACGTAACTCTTATAGTGGTGCCGAACGGAAATGGTGGCCCGCCCTCGTATTGGTGATGGGTACACTGAGTATCCTGTGGGGACTTTGGGTGCTGACGAATGCCGACCCGGGCAAGTCTTCCACCGGATACATTATGATAGGTCTGGGTTTAGTTTGTTACAGTATATCCAGCAAAGTAATTCTGCTGGCTGTTATTTGGCGGAACGTCTTTAAGCTGGCAAACCGAATTCCGCTCATTCCGGTGCTCACCGCGCTTACTTGTCTTTTCCTCTCTGCTTTTCTGTTTGAAATGACAACGCTGAATGATGTCTACTTTGTTCCCGCACGCGTATTGGCAGGATTAGGCGGCATCTGTTTCACGCTGTTCTCCATCGTCAGCATTCTGGAAAGCGGAACGTCCAATTGATGATAAATCACTCTCTTTTTTTATAAATCACTCTCATGGATGGGTTGGGGTTTCGCCAGCTCATCCATAAACACTTCCACATTCCAGGCATGGTGCGCCACATAGGCAGCCGGACCGGTATCCCCCGAATCCAGAATATCGCGCACAACGTTGGACTTGTTTCTGCCTGTCACAAAGAAAATCAGCTGCTTGGCATTAAAAAGCAGACAGCCGGTCATGGCTATGCGCTTCTGCCCATTGTAGGGATTAACACTTACCTCATAAGGATGGAAAGAAGAAAGCAAATACTCCTGACCGGGGAAAATGGACGAGGTATGTCCGTCTTCTCCCGCCCCCAGCAGAACAATATCAAGAGCCGGAAAGCCATGCCAGAGTGGCGCATTGCAACGCACTATGCGAGAATAGCTATTCGCCTCATCATCGGGATCGTTGCTGCCATCAATAGGAAAAATATATTCCTCAGGCATTCCCACTTCATCCAGCAACAACCGGCGCATATTACCATAATTACTCTCCGAGTCTTCGGCAGGTACACACCGTTCGTCCACCCAATAAATACGCATACGACTCCACGGAGTGACATCCTTGAATTCTTCTGCCCACAAATCGAACATGAGCGAGGGCGTGCTGCCTCCACTGAATGCTATGTGAAAAATCTTCTGCGGCTCTTCCTCCATCAAACTAATAAGATGCTTGATGAGAGCTCGTGCCGTTTCAGCAGCTGTACTATAGATATAAGTTTTCATAACTCACAATATTGATCAGTGTTCGTAAGGTTCTTACACGGATTGGTCCAGTCGGCACCATGTTCGTGCATCATAGCTTCACTTTCCAGCGGGCCCCAGGTTCCGACAGGATAACCGTAGAGAGGCGCGTCAGGATATTCATTCCAATAGCGCAGCACAGGATCAAAGAAACGCCAGGAGGCTTCGACAGCATCACTGCGGGTAAAGAGTGTCGGGTCGCCCTGAATGCAGTCTTCAATCAGACGGGCATAAGCATCGCCCGTAGCGTGTCCGCCCAGTTGGTCGTAACTGAAGTCCATCATCACTTGCTTTACATCGAAGCCCGGTCCGGGAACTTTCATGCCGAATTTCAGCACAATACCCTCGTTGGGTTGCAGGCGGAGGATTAGTTTGTTAGCCCGCGGACAGTGTCCGCCATGGCAATGAAACATCTGATGGGGCGTTTCACGGAAGTGCACTACGATTTCCGTCACCTTGGTAGGCATCTGCTTTCCTGTGCGGATGTAGAAAGGTACGCCGCTCCAACGCCAGTTATCAATACCGATCTTCATGGCGATATAAGTTTCAGTGCGCGAGTCGGCGGGGACGTTCTTCTCTTCACGGTAGCCCTTTTTAGAACCGGAAGCGGTATATTGTCCGCGGACTATATGTTCATTCAAATCTTCATCCGTCAGAGGTTTCAGTGACTCGTAGACTTTTACCACTTCGTTACGGAAATTATCGGCGGTGAAGACAGCGGGAGGCTCCATGGCAGTGAGGGCCACCAGTTGGATAAGGTGGTTCTGTACCATGTCGCGCAAAGCGCCTGTACCGTCATAGAAGCCGCCACGCTGTTCGATACCGAGATTCTCGACAGCGGTAACTTCTACATAATCGATGTAATTACGATTCCATAACGGCTCGAAGATGCCATTGGCAAAACGGAAAGCAAGGATATTTTGTGCCGTCTCCTTGCCGAGAAAGTGGTCGATACGATAAATCTGAGACTCTTCGAAAACGGAAGCATAGATATGGTTTAATTCTTGTGCCGACTTCAGGTCGTAGCCGAAAGGCTTTTCGACGATGATGCGGGTATGTTTACGATTCAATCCGGCTGTTTTCAGGTGTAGAGGGATGACGCCATAAAGTGAGGGGGGTGTAGCGAGATAGAACAGTAAATTGTCCGGTTTCTTTTCACCGGTGATTTCCTGCAAACGGCTGTCCAGGGTTCCGTAACCTTCTTCTATGGCAGGGTCCATACTAAGGTAGTGCAAATGAGTGCAGAACTCTTTCATTCCCACTTCGGCCGGTGTGACAAAATGCTCCAGCTCATTCAGGATATAGTCGCGATAAGTTTCATCCGCATAGTCGGTACGGCCGATACCGAGAATGGCAAATCCTTCGGGCAAACGATTATCCTTGTAGAGCGAGTAGAGTGCCGGCATCAGTTTGCGTTTCGTCAAGTCGCCCGAAGCGCCGAATATGATCATTACAAATTTACTCATAGAATCTTGTTTTTTTTGATTAGCTTCTGCAAATTAGCCCTTGTAATAAAGTCATTAGCTCTTACTTCATAATTTTATTACCAGGGCTTCATTTTATACATTATAGGTACCTGATTTTGTATCTCCGCCATGTCCGGTCCAGTTTTCATGGAAGAACTGTCCGCGGAGTTCATCGGTACGCTCAAAGGTATGTGCACCGAAATAGTCACGCTGAGCTTGAATCATATTAGCGGGGAGCTTCGCAGATACCAGCGAATAGAAATAGTTCAATGCGGAAGAGAAAGCCGGAACAGGCAGTTCCTCTTTCATCGCATGGGCTACGAGGTGTTTCCAACCGGAAAGCAACTCTTTGATTTCTTCCCGGAAATAAGGAGCGAGCAGCAAATGTTTCGGCTTCTGCTGTGCTTCAAAAGCAGCAGCTATATCATTCAGGAATATACTGCGGATGATACAACCTCCGCGCCACATACGGGCAATGGATGCCAGATCCAGATCCCAGCCGAAAGATTCGGACGCCTTTTGCAACACGGCGAAACCTTGTGCATAAGATACCAGTTTAGAAGCATACAAAGCGGAATAAATATCTTTCACCAGTTCCGGTTTATTATAGACCACTTGTGAGCGCTGGCAAATGAATTGTTTGGAAGCTGCCTCACGCAGATTTTTCTGCGCTGAAAGACTACGCTCAAAAACAGCCGTCGCAATCAGTCCCAGGGGCATACCCAATTCCATTGCATTGATAACGGACCATTTACCGGTGCCTTTCTGCCCGGCGGTGTCCAGTATCTTGTCAATCAGGTAACCGCCCGCCTTATCCTTATGACGAAGGATATTGGCTGTGATTTCTATCAGATAGCTACGCAACTTACCCTCATTCCAGTGGGCAAAGACGGAAGCCATGTCTTCATTATTCAGTTGCAGAAGATTCTTCATCACCCAGTAGGCTTCGGCTATCAACTGCATATCACCGTATTCGATACCATTATGTATCATTTTAACGAAATGTCCCGAACCGGCCGGACCAATCCAGTCACAGCAAGGAGTACCATCGGCAGCACGTGCAGCAATACTTTGCAGGATGGGCTTTACTTCATCCCAGGCAGTAACGGAACCACCCGGCATAATAGAAGCACCGTTCAACGCTCCTTCTTCACCGCCCGAAACACCGGCACCGACAAAACGGAAACCTTTCGATTCGGCCAATGCCACACGGCGGTTGGTATCTTCATAGTTTGAGTTGCCTCCATCTATCAAGATATCTCCCGGAGAAAGATGCGGAAAGAGTTGTTCCATCAGTTCATCTACGGCACTGCCGGCACGCACCATCATCATGATTTTGCGCGGGGTGGAAATGGACTCTACAAAGTCAGGAATTTCAGTGTATCCTTCAATACTTTTCCCTTTGGCACGACCGTTGATAAAGCGTTCTACCACACCTTCTTCCACTCCCGGAACAGTACGGTTAAACACGGACACATGCCATCCCTTGTCCGCCATATTCAAAGCTAAATTCTCCCCCATCACGGCAAGTCCGATTAAGCCGATGTTTGTCTTTTGTCCTTTTTCTGTCATAACTTGCATTTTTTTGTTATTGTTTCATTGAAATGGAAACAATATGTCAAGGGCATTTGTTCGTATGAATTTCGAATAAAAATCGTACTTTTGCAAACATAACTCTATTTCAATGGAGAAACTTAAATTCAGTTTTATGAAAAAACTACATATCGGCTTACTGCCGCGTATCCTTATAGCCATCGCATTAGGTATTCTTTTTGGTAATTTTCTTCCCGGAGAATTGGTACGCCTGTTCGTTACATTCAACGGCATCTTCAGCGAATTTCTGAATTTCTCCATACCGCTGATTATTGTGGGACTGGTTACCGTAGCTATCGCCGACATCGGTAAAGGCGCCGGGCGACTGCTGTTGATTACCGCACTGATAGCTTACGGGGCAACCCTATTTTCCGGTTTCCTCTCTTACTTTACAGGAGTAACGATATTTCCTCACCTGATAGAGTCCGGTGCCCCGTTGGAAGAGGTCAGCGAGGCGCAAGGGATATTGCCGTTTTTCTCAGTCGCCATTCCACCACTCATGAATGTAATGACGGCACTGATACTGGCTTTCACTTTAGGGTTGGGACTTGCACAACTAAAAAACGATACACTGAAGAATGCAGCACGTGATTTTCAGGATATCATTGTCCGTATGATCAGTGCAGTGATCCTGCCGTTGCTTCCTATTTATATATTCGGTATATTCCTTAATATGACACATTCGGGACAGGTATTCTCTATCTTAATGGTATTTATAAAGATTATCGGCGTAATCTTCCTGCTGCACATCTTCCTGCTGGTATTTCAATATTGTATCGCTGCGCTGTTTGTCCGCAAAAATCCCTTTAAGCTGTTGGGGCGGATGCTGCCCGCTTATTTCACGGCTTTAGGAACACAGTCATCCGCCGCCACTATTCCTGTTACTCTGGAGCAGACAAAGAAAAACGGCGTATCCTCTGATATTGCCGGTTTTGTTATCCCTCTTTGTGCCACGATACATTTATCCGGCAGCACGCTGAAGATCGTAGCATGCGCCCTTGCTCTGATGATGATGCAAGGCATACCTTTTGATTTCCCTTTATTTGCCGGTTTCATTTTCATGCTGGGAATCACGATGGTAGCCGCTCCGGGAGTTCCCGGTGGTGCCATCATGGCATCTTTGGGTATCCTGCAATCCATGCTCGGTTTCGATGAATCGGCACAGGCACTGATGATTGCACTCTACATTGCAATGGATAGCTTCGGCACTGCCTGCAATGTAACGGGAGATGGAGCCATTGCGCTGATAGTAGATAAAATATATAAGTAACAAGCTACAAGCTACGAGCTACAAGTTGTTTGTAACCCATAGCGCAGCTACTTGTCACTCGTAGCTCGTAGCTTGTAGCCAATAAGTTTTGTATTCTCGTAAAAAATAACGAATTTTGCCCCCGAAAAAATAATCAATAAAGAAGCCTACAATATGAAAACAGCTTTAATCTCCGGAATAACTGGTCAGGACGGTTCGTTTCTCGCCGAATTCTTATTACAGAAAGGATATGAGGTACACGGTATCCTCCGCCGTTCTTCTTCATTCAATACAGGGCGCATCGAACATCTGTACTTCGACGAATGGGTACGCGATATGAAGCAAAAGCGCACCATTAACCTGCATTACGGTGACATGACGGACAGCAGCTCGCTGATCCGCATCATCCAACAGGTACAGCCGGACGAAATATATAACCTCGCTGCGCAAAGCCATGTAAAAGTATCTTTCGACGTACCGGAATACACCGCAGAGGCAGATGCCATCGGCACGCTGCGTATGCTGGAAGCTGTCCGCATCCTCGGAATGGAGAAAAAAACTAAGATTTACCAGGCCTCCACTTCGGAGCTTTACGGTAAAGTACAGGAAGTTCCCCAATCGGAAACAACTCCTTTCTATCCCCGCAGCCCATACGGAGTAGCCAAACAATACGGCTTCTGGATTACAAAGAACTACCGCGAAAGCTATGGTATGTTTGCCGTAAACGGTATCCTCTTCAATCACGAAAGCGAACGCAGAGGGGAAACATTCGTAACCCGTAAGATTACGTTGGCCGCCGCCCGCATAGCCCAAGGTTTCCAGGACAAACTGTATCTGGGTAATCTGGATGCACGCCGCGACTGGGGATATGCAAAAGATTATGTAGAATGTATGTGGCTGATTCTTCAGCACGATACACCGGAAGACTTCGTGATCGCCACAGGCGAAATGCATACCGTCCGCGAATTTGCTACGCTTGCCTTCAAGGAAGTAGGCATCGAACTGCGCTGGGAAGGTGAAGGCGTAGAAGAAAAAGGTATCGATGTGCAAACGGGAAAAACGCTTGTAGAAATAGATCCTAAATATTTCCGCCCTGCCGAAGTGGAACAGCTGTTAGGTAATCCGACAAAGGCCAAAACCCTTTTAGGCTGGAACCCGAGACAAACCAGTTTTGAAGAATTGGTAAAAATCATGGCAGCACACGATATGAAGTTTGTGAAGAAGCTATATCTGAGATCACTTGACAAATAATATATAAAAATCAAAATTATAATGTTAGACAAGAACGCCAAAATCTACGTAGCCGGACACCGTGGTCTGGTAGGCTCCGCCATCTGGAAAAACCTGCAAGATAAAGGATATACCAATCTCATTGGCAAAACCCACAAAGAACTCGATTTGCTGGATGCCGTTTCCGTACGTAAATTCTTTGATGAAGAGCAACCGGAATATGTATTCCTTGCCGCTGCTTTCGTTGGCGGCATCATGGCAAACAGCATTTACCGTGCCGACTTCATCTACAAAAACCTGCAAATACAGCAAAACGTCATCGGTGAAAGTTTTCGCCACAATGTGAAGAAACTCCTCTTCCTGGGAAGCACATGCATCTATCCGCGTGATGCCGAACAACCCATGAAAGAAGAAGTGCTCCTCACCTCTCCGCTGGAATATACCAACGAACCGTACGCCATCGCCAAGATTGCCGGACTGAAAATGTGCGAGAGCTTCAACCTGCAATATGGCACGAATTACATCGCCGTAATGCCCACCAACCTCTATGGTCCGAATGACAACTTCGATCTGGAACGCAGCCATGTGCTCCCTGCCATGATTCGCAAGATACATCTGGCTCATTGCCTGAAGCAAGGCGACTGGGATGCAATATGCAAAGATCTGAACCAGCGTCCGGTAGAAGGGATCGACGGCAGCAGCAGTAAGGAAGATATCCTTGCCATCCTTGCCAAATACGGTATCAGCGACAGCGAAGTGAAATTATGGGGTACAGGCACACCTCTTCGCGAATTCCTCTGGAGCGAAGAAATGGCAGATGCCAGCGTCTTCGTCATGGAGCATGTAGACTTCAAAGACACCTACAAACAAGGTGATAAAGATATTCGTAACTGCCATATTAATATAGGTACAGGCAAGGAAATCTCTATCCGCGAACTGGCCGAACTGATAGTTTCCACCGTGGGTTACCAAGGTCAGCTGACTTTCGACAGCACCAAACCGGACGGAACCATGCGCAAACTGACTGACCCCTCGAAACTGCACGCTCTGGGCTGGCAACACAAAGTGGAGATCGAAGAAGGCGTACAACGCATGTACAACTGGTACTTAGGGCGGTAATGCATTAAATTCACCACAGAGTAACACAGGGTTCCACAGAGTTTAATCAATTTGAACTCAAGGAAAATAAACTCTGCGGAACCCTGTGTTACTCTGTGGTGAGCTTCATCCGCCCAAGCTAAATTGTACATATCCCCCGCTTTTTTCAGTTAAAAATTTGCATTCTTTCTATAAAGCCTTATATTTGCACAATTTTCAACTAAATGTGCAATATATAATATCATGGAACAAAGTTTTATCGCCTATATTGAGAACAGCATTAAACAGAATTGGGACCTGGATGCCCTGACCGATTATAATGGGGCTACCCTGCAATACAAAGACGTAGCCCGCAAAATAGAGAAAGTACATTTAATCTTCGAAGCAAGCGGCATCAAGAAAGGAGATAAAATTGCCATCTGCGGACGTAACAGTTCACACTGGGGAGTTACTTTCCTCGCTACACTGACCTACGGAGCCGTTGCAGTTCCCATCCTGCACGAATTTAAAGCGGATAATATACATAACATCGTAAACCATTCCGAAGCCAAATTACTATTTGTGGGCGACCAGGTATGGGAGAATCTGAACGAAGCCGCCATGACCATTCTGGAAGGCATCATCCTGATGACGGATTTCTCTATCCTGATATCCCGTACGGAAAAGTTGGATTATGCCCGCGAGCACCTGAATGAGTTGTTCGGCAAGAAATATCCCAAGAATTTCCGCAAGGAACACATCGAATATCACAAGGACCAGCCTGAAGAACTGGCAGTAATCAACTATACTTCCGGTACGACGAGTTATTCCAAAGGCGTAATGCTATCCTATCGCAGTCTGTGGTCGAATACAGCATTTGCATTTGAGGTATTGCCACTGAAGGCCGGGGATAAGATTATCTCCATGCTGCCGATGGCGCACATGTATGGGCTGGCATTCGAATTCCTGTACGAATTCGCCGCAGGATGTCAGATATACTTCCTCACCCGTATGCCAAGTCCGAAGATTATCTTCCAGGCATTCTCGGAAGTGAAGCCGCACCTGGTGGTAGCCGTACCGCTTATTATAGAGAAGATTATCAAGAAGAACGTGCTTCCGAAACTGGAAACACCAACCATGAAACTATTGCTTAAAGTCCCCATCATCAACGACAAGATCAAGACAACCGTACGCGAAGGAGTAGTCAGTGCCTTCGGTGGACGTTTTGCGGAAGTCATTGTAGGGGGTGCCGCTTTCAACCAGGAAGTAGAACAGTTCCTACGCATGATAGAATTCCCCTACACGGTAGGTTACGGAATGACAGAATGCGGGCCGATCATCTGTTACGAAGACTGGTCACGCTTCAAACCGGGTTCCTGCGGTAAGGCCGTCCCCCGTATGGAAGTGAAAATCCTTTCTCCTGATCCGGAAAACATAGCGGGAGAAATCGTATGCCGCGGACCTAACGTCATGCTGGGATATTATAAAAATGAAGAAGCCACCCGTGAGGCTATTGATGCCGACGGTTGGTTACACACCGGTGACCTTGCGTTGATGGATGCCGAGGGCAATGTAACCATCAAGGGACGCAGCAAGAACATGCTGCTCGGTGCCAGCGGACAGAATATCTACCCCGAAGAAATAGAAGACAAGTTGAACAACCTGCCGTATGTTGCCGAAAGCATTATCGTACAGCAAAATGAAAAGCTTGTCGGACTGGTATATCCTGACTTTGACGATGCTTTTGCACATGGTCTGACCACTACGGACATCGAACGTGTCATGGAAGAAAACCGCGTTGCGTTAAACGCAGAGCTTCCGGCGTACAGCCAGATACTCAAAATGAAAATCTATCCCGAAGAATTTGAGAAAACGCCCAAACGCTCCATCAAACGATTCTTGTACCAAGAGGCGAAGGGATAAGATAAAGAAACTAACCTTTATAAAGTATCATCTCAAATGAAAAACGAATTATTACTGTCTGCTGCCATATTGCCCATGTGTGGTATGGCAGGAGAAGCAATTGCGGCATCTCCGGCAAAGGGAGCGCCGAAAGAAAAGCAACGTCCGAACATAGTTCTGTTTTTGGTTGACGACATGGGATGGCAGGATACTTCGCTGCCTTTCTGGACTCAACGAACGCATTACAACGACACTTACCACACGCCGAACATGGAACGCCTGGCAGCACAAGGGAAGATGTTCACACAAGCATACGCTTGTAGTATCAGCTCCCCCACCCGGGTCAGTCTTTTTACAGGGATGAATGCCGCGCGGCATCGTGTGACAAGTTGGACATTACGCAAAAATACAACGCATGAACAACCGGACTCTGTGATGATTTATCCGGAATGGAATGTGAATGGTATTTGTCAGGAACCGGGAATCGAACGCACTACACAAGTCACTACGCTTGCACAAGTGCTTAAAGAGAACGGATATCAGACCATTCATTGCGGTAAAGCCCACTTTGGAGCAAATGATACTCCTGGAGCTGATCCGCTGACGATGGGCTTTGAAGTAAACATAGCCGGACACGCTGCCGGTTCACCGGCCAGTTACTATGGCAAGAATAATTTCGGTAATAAGCCGGACAGGAAAAGTCCGTTGGCAGCAGTTCCGGGATTGGAAAAATATCATGGTACGGATACCTTCCTCAGCGAAGCACTTACACTGGAAGCAATGAAGGCTTTGGATAGTGCACAGCAAAAGGATGAACCATTCTTCTTATATATGGCTCATTATGCCATTCATACGCCTATACAACCGGACTATCGCTTCTATCAAAAATATCTGGATAAAGGACTTCCACCCGTAGAGGCCGCCTATGCCACCCTCATTGAAGGGATGGATAAAAGTCTAGGAGATCTGATGGACTATCTGGAACGCAACCATCTGACAGAAAATACAGTCATTCTTTTCATGTCCGATAATGGCGGACTGGCTGCACATACCCGTGCCGGAGAACTGCATACACAGAATTACCCGCTCAACAGCGGAAAAGGTTCCGCTTACGAGGGCGGTGTACGCGAACCGATGATCGTGAGCTGGCCCGGTGTAGTAGCTCCGGATACGAAATGTGGAGATTATCTGATGATTGAAGATTTCTATCCGACTATTCTTGAGATAGCAGGTGTCCAGAAGTACACTACCGTGCAACAACGGGATGGTATCAGTTTTATGCCGTTGTTGACAGGAAAGGGCAAAATCAAGGATCGCGATATCTATTGGCACTATCCACATAGTTGGGGACCTTCGGGCCCGGGTATTGGGGCCACCTGCTCCATCCGTTCCGGTGACTGGAAACTTGTATATTACTTTGCGGACGGTAAACGTGAACTATTTAATATTCCGGAAGATATCAGCGAGAAAAACGACGTGGCTATAAAGAATCCACGTATCGTAAAGAAATTAGCACAGAAATTAAGTAACTATCTCCGGTCGGTAGATGCGCAGCGTCCTACGCTTCGTGCCACCGGCAAATTAGCCCCCTGGCCGGACGAAATTAAAGATTGAAACCAATGAGACGATTATTTCCATCCATTATTGCATTACTGATGGTTGCGGGTACACTTCCTGCACAGACCACTGACAGTCCGTCAACAACAAAGAAAGACAGAGAGCCTGTCGGCATCAACCTATCCTTGTGGAAGAACATGTCTACACAGCAGACTGATACTGTCGGCAGTACCTGCCTAAACCTCGGTCTTTTTTCCTCCATGAACCGCCTGAACGGCGTGGGTATCAATCTACTGGGCGGAGTGGTGCTGCGTGACATGAACGGTGTACAAATCACAGGACTTGCCAACTTAGTAGGAGGCAGTATGCGAGGCGTCCAGATTGCCGGTATCAGTAACGTGAATGGGAATAATCTCAGTGGCGTATCCATATCCGGTTTAGTCGGTATCACAGGAAATCATGCACAAGGTGTCATTTTCTCGGGGCTCACCAATATAACAGGAGACAACACCAGTGGTGTTATCATAGGTGGTCTGCTGAACATTAGCGGTGAGAACTCTTCGGGTGTGCACTTGGCAGGATTAGCCAATATTGCGGGTGAGAGCTTCAATGGCATCACCACTTCCGGGCTTCTGAATATTGTAGGCCAAAGTCTGCGAGGCATACAAATCAGCGGCTTGGGCAACATCACAGGAGAAAACATGCACGGTATGCAAATATCCGGACTCGGTAACGTGATAGGCGGAAGTTTTACCGGTGCGCAACTTGCCCCCATGAACATGGCAAAAAGCGGAAAAGGATTGCAAATCGGATTATTCAATTACTATAAGGAGAACTTCGATGGCTTCCAGTTAGGTCTGGTAAATGCCAATCCGGATACAAAAGTACAGCTAATGCTTTTCGGAGGAAACACTACAAAGCTAAATGTAGGTGCCCGTTTCAAGAACAAGTTGTTCTATACCATCTTAGGCGGTGGTACGCACTATCTGGATTTCAGCGATAAGTTTTCCGCCTCCCTCTTCTATCGTGCCGGCCTCGAATTACCTTTGTACAAGCAGTTGTTCATCAGCGGTGACCTGGGCTTCCAGCACATCGAAAACTTCAAGAATAAAGATTACGGTTTCCCTGCACGCCTCTATGCCCTCCAGGCACGTGTCAATCTGGAATATCGCTTAACAGACCGCCTCGGTATATTTGTCACCGGTGGTTACGGTGGCAGCCGCTACTACAACAAGGGAGTTACTTACGATAAAGGAGTGATCCTGGAAGGAGGAGTGGTGGTGTTTAAATACTAAGTATTAGGTATTAAGTATTAGGTATTAAGTATTGGCTGCTACACGTAATGCACTGGCAAATGTTTGAACGCTTAATACTTAATACCTAATACTTAATACCTCATATTTAGTCTTCAGTTCTTTTCCTTTATAAACCCCGTCCTATACGCTACCAGCAACTTCTTCAGGTCCTGTATCTGCGTTACTAGTACTTTTCCCTTATCGGTATCTTTCACCATCATGCGTTGTGAATTGAACTCGACGACGAAAGTATTGGATTTGATATCCTGTCCCTCTTCTATTGCTTTCTGACGGCTTTGGAACGGTTCATGTTGCACTAGCTGTAAGCCATGCGAATGATATACCAGCGTATATCCGGCAATTCCGGTTTCCGGCTGATATGCTTTGGAGAATCCACCGTCAATCACCAGCAGTTTACCGTCTGCTTTTATCGGCTTCTCACCTTTGATAATCTTCACAGGCACATGCCCGTTAATGATGTGTGAATGAGGACCTGTAACCTCAAATTCCGCAAGAATACGCTCGCAAATATCCGCACGGTTGCGCAAAGTATAATAATATCCTTTGGTTTCTTTAGATAATTCTTTATCTCCTATAAAATAGCGTTCAAACGTTGCCATCTTATCCTTATCAAACGATGGAGCATTTGGGCCACACCACATATACCACACATAATCCAGCGCAAAACTCTTCTCCTCCGTACCGTCTTCGTCAAAATAAGCTGTACGTATCAGTTGATCCGTTTTACACAATAATTTCTTGCCCCAATATTCTTTCTTTCCGATGCGGACACGCTTGAAACTGCCATCTTCATTCAGAGGCATCGAAGCATGATACAACAGGTTACTATTACAAATCAGATACATACCACCATACGTAAACAAACAACGCATGTGCTTCTTCAGTTTTTCACTGTTCATGAACGAAGCATGAATCTTATCAATCAACTCCCGTTCTTCATCTGACAGGCGATACGGATCAGCCGGATCAATCGTCGGGAAGTTGGTGTCGCGAAGCGGATATTCCTTTCCTTCGTACACAAAGACGCCTTTCTCGAAATCAATCTTTTCCAGCAACTTTCGGTTCTGCATGCCAAACTCAGGACGACGATCTATAATCTCCGCTTCCAGTTTGAACTGTATCACCGTAATGGCTTTATGCATCTGGGTAATCAACCGTAAAGTCTTCTCGTTATAGTTACCATCTGCGAAGTTCATCTTCGGTGCAAAGATTGTACAGGGATCATCCGCATAGGTATCCATAGCAAACGTGGCAAGCGGCAGCAAGTTGATGCCATACCCGTCTTCCAATGTCGCCAGATTAGCGTAACGCATCGACATACGGATCACGTTGGCAATACAGGCGTCATTACCCGACGCTGCTCCCATCCAAAGAATGTCATGGTTTCCCCACTGGATATCGAAGTTATGATAATCGCAGAGTGTATCCATAATGATATGCGCTCCCGGACCACGGTCGTAGATATCTCCTACGATGTGCAGGGAATCAATCGTCAGCCGCTGGATAAGATTACACATCGCGATGATGAAATCATCTGAACGCTTGGTAGAGATGATAGTGCTGATAATCACATTGATATAGGCATGCTTATTAGGCTCTACACTCGACTCATGCAACAATTCCTGAATGATATACGAAAATTCTGCCGGAAGTGCCTTGCGTACCTTTGAGCGTGTATATTTGGAAGATACATTCTGGCAAACTTTCACCAGTTGGTTCAATGTTATCAGATACCAGTCGTCCAAGTCAGCCTCCTGTTCTTTAATCAGTTGCAGCTTCTCTTCGGGATAGTAAATCAGCGTACATATCTCTTTCTTCTCACTTTCACGCAGGGTATGCCCGAAGATTTCATTCACTTTTCGCTTCACGGCTCCCGAAGCGTTCTTCAACACATGCTGAAAGGCTTCGTATTCACCATGAATATCGGTCAGGAAGTGTTCTGTCCCCTTCGGGAGATTCAAAATAGCTTCCAAATTGATTATTTCTGTACTGGCATCCGCAATTGTAGGGAAACTGCGTGACAGCAACTGCAAATAACGCAAGTCGCTCATGATGCTTTCAGGGGTAATATTACTCATGATATCTAATTACAAATTACAATTTACAAATTACATATGGGCTTGTGTCTTCATTCCAAACCTCAACTCTACGTTCCTAATCCTCAACTCTACATTCCCAACTCTTCACTATCAACTTAAAAAGAACATCAACAGCACTTGGGCGATAATCACACGCAGAAACATGCACAAGGGATAAACCGTAGCATAAGAAACTGAAGGATTATCACCGGGAATGGTATCATTTACATAATTCAATGCCATCGGATTCGCCATACTACCGCACAGCATCCCTGCCACCGAACCGAAATCTATCTTCATCCAACGGAAAGCAATGATTCCCATTATCAGTACAGGAAGCACAGTCAGCGCACAGCCGATAGCTATCCACAACAAACCTTCCGGACGGAACACCGTATCGAAGAAATGGGCACCCGCATCCAATCCCAGACAAGCCAGATAGAGCGACAAGCCCAAGGCACGAAGCATCAGATTGGCACTGCGGGTTGTGTAGGTCACCATGTGCATTCTCGGGCCGAAAGTACCGATAAGGATGCCTACGATAATCGGCCCCCCTGCAAGCCCCAACTTCACGGGAGTGCTGACACCGGGGATAGCGATAGGTATTGCTCCCAATGCAAGGCCGAGGACAATGCCCACGAATACAGCAACCAGATTAGGTTCTTTCAGGCTCTTGACAGCATTGCCCAATACTTTTTCCACATTTTGTACGGCAGCCGCCTCACCTATTACCGTCAGTCGGTCGCCCAACTGCAAAGTCAGTTCCGCCGTAGCCAGCAACTGCACGCCACTGCGATATACGCGACTGATATTGATGCCGTAATGATTGCGCAGATGCAGCGAACCCAGTTTCTTTCCGTTCAGTTCGGGACGTGTCACCACGATACGTTGCGAAACCAACTGGCTGTCAATGGCATTCCAGTCGATATCCTCCTTGTTCCAGTCTGTATTTTCCTGTTCGCCGAACAGCACCGTCAGTGCAGGCGCACTCTTTTCGGAAGTGATGACCAGCAGACGGTCACCTTCTTTAATCACCTTCTCGGAAGTGGGAATACTCACATTCCCGTCCCGCCACAAACGCGATATCACGAATTTAGGATAGCTCAATTGCGCTATATCCTTTATGCTCATATTGAATATAGCCGGATTGTGCACCTGAAATGCTACGATATACGGCTTGTTCACATCGTCTTTCTCCTTGACCTCCAGATCTTCCTTGTGTACCAGCATTTTGCGTATCAGCAGGATACCGAGAATCACTCCCACTACGCCCAACGGATACGCCACCGCACATCCCAAAGCCGGAGTATTCGCCTCAATGCCCATCTGTTTCAAGGTCTGCTGTGCGGCACCCAGCGCAGGGGTATTGGTCGTGGCACCACAGAGGATACCCACCATGTCCGGCAGGGAAACTCCCAGTCCATAGCTGCCCAACACCGTCATCACCGTACCGATCAGCACCACGCCCACTGCCAGCATATTCAGTTGCACACCACCCGTCCTGAACGAACTGAAAAAGCCCGGACCAACCTGCAATCCCAGTGCATACACGAATATCACTAAACCGAAACTCTCAGCATAGTTCAGCATCTGCGGGTCAATGGACAGCCCGAAATGTCCGGCAATGATACCTGCAAAAAACACGAAGGTCACTCCCAACGATATACCGCAGATATGTATCTTTCCCAGCCCCAAACCAATAGCGGAGATCAACGAGAGTACCACAACCGCCTGCAGAGCGGAATGTTCAACGAATAAACTGTATAACCAATCCAATGTGTTTACGCTTTTAATTGATTTCGGAGTGCAAAGATAGGAAGTATTCCCAGAGAATGAGAATTAATTGCATAAAAAAAGCGGTCATCATTATTTGATAACCGCCTTATACCTTGTACACCCTCAGGGACTCGAACCCTGGACCCATTGATTAAGAGTCAATTGCTCTACCAGCTGAGCTAAGAGTGCATTATGCTTTTTTTACCGTAGTGGATACGAGAATCGAACTCGTATTACATGCGTGAGAGGCATGTGTCCTAACCGTTAGACGAATCCACCGGCTGTTTGCGGAAGCGGGGGGATTCGAACCCCCGGTACAGTTACCCGTACGTCAGTTTAGCAAACTGGTGGTTTCAGCCACTCACCCACACTTCCTTAAACCTGCATTGTTTCTCAAATGCGGTGCAAATGTATGGGAAACTTTTGGACTATGCAAATCTTTCCATCATATTTTTTTCTGACTTTTTTCACAAAAAGATGTAATCTGTTAAAAGTCAAAAGCAAAGGGAGAAAAAAAAGATTTAAGAAAAGCATCAGGGATTAAGTTTGAATCCCTTTTTCTTTATTTGACTCACATCAATCTCTCTTTTCACCTCTTTGCGTATCTTTGTGCGATTTTTCATCACCGTGTCTCAAACACATACGAAATGGTACATCAGGAAAGCTTGAAAAAGCGGCTTGCAAAGCTTGCTGCCCCCATCTTTATAGAAACCCTGCTCATCATGATGCTGGGCGCCGTGGATACTATTATGCTGAGTCGCCACTCCGACAGCAGTGTGGCTGCCGTCGGAGTAGTCAACCAAATTATTATGCTTACCTTTCTTGTGTTCGAGGTCATTAATCTCGGTACGTCCGTTCTTTGCTCCCAATATCTTGGCGCCCGCCTGCAAAAGAAAGTGGTACAAGTGGTCGGTGTTTCAATCCTTGTGAACATAGTGGTAGGCGTATCCGTCAGCCTGCTCCTTTTCTTTGGTACCGGGCCTATCCTGCGCCTAATGGGACTGACTTCCGAACTGATGACTGACGGCATGGACTATATGCGTATTGTAGGCGCTTTCGCCTTCTTCCAAGCCATCTCACTAACACTTTCCGCCTCCCTGCGCAGTGCCAACAAAGCCATTTATCCAATGTTAGTAACCGTTGTTGTCAATATCCTAAATATAATAGGTAATTACTCACTCATCTTCGGGCGCTTTGGTTTTCCCGAACTCGGCGTAGAAGGAGCTGCCATCTCTACTGCTTTCAGCCGAGGTGTATCCATGATACTTTTATTCATTATCCTGTTTCGCAAACATATCCACCGCTTCCCCGTTGCCTATTTCCACCCGTTCCCATGGATAGAGCTAAAGAACCTGATGAAAATCGGCCTTCCCTCCGCCGGCGAACAACTTTCTTACAGTTCTTCGCAAGTAGTGATTACCTTCTTCATCAATATGCTGGGCGTCGAAGCTCTTGCCACACGCACCTATTGTGTCAATATCATCATGTTTGCCTATCTGTTCAGCATCTCCATGGCGCAGGGTGGTGCCATTTGTATCGGGCATCTCATCGGAGAAAAGAAACCCCATGCCGCTTTCCTCATGGGTAAATATGTTATGAAGAAATCCGTCATGATCACCGTTATACTCTCCACCATCCTTGCTATATTCGGAAACACGATCTTCCATTGGCTTACTACCAATGAAGAAATCATCCGGCTCGGAACCACCATCCTCATCATCGACGTCATTCTCGAAATCGGACGTCCCATCAATATCTTTGCAACCAACGCCTTGCGTGCTGCCGGAGATGTTACCTATCCTTTCTATGTCGGCCTGGTAGTTCAGTGGAGCGTTGCCGTCGGCTTGGGCTACATCATCGGTATCCCTCTGGAGTGGGGCATCTGCGGTATGTGGGTCGCCTTCTTGCTGGACGAGAACATCCGTGGAGCCATCTTCGTAAAACGCTGGTACAGTATGAAGTGGACGACAAAAGGGTTTGTTAAGTGATTAGCGGTTAGTAATCACTTAATAAGATTTGATATAAATCAAATCTTTTATACCTTTGTCCCCGGAAACAGTTACAGAAACCAGCGAACAATTATGGATACATTATTAAAAGAGACAGTTAATGCCACTGTGAACTCCCGTTATCCGGGCATGGCACTTGAAGGTAGAAAACTGATAGAAGATATTCTGATCCGCAAAGAGCTGGAAAAGGGTGAACTCTTATTCAAGGAGGGACAAGTCTGCCACCACATGGTATTTGTTGGAAAAGGCATGATGCGCCAATTCTATTACAAAAACGGTAAGGACGTCACCGAACACTTTTCCTACGAGGGTTGTGTCATCATCTGCATCGAAAGCACCCTGAAACAAGAACCGACCCGCCTGATGGCAGAGGCCCTGGAGCCTTGTACAGTCTACCTTCTCCCCTACGACAAATTCATGAGATTGACTGAAATCTCCTGGGAAATCAATATGTTCTATCGCAAGATACTGGAATATTCACTCATAGTATCCCAGGTGAAAGCTGACTCCTGGCGGTTCGAAACAGCACGCGAACGCTACAATATGCTGATGCACACCCACCCGGAAGTCATCAAACGGGCACCATTATCACATATCGCATCTTATTTGCTGATGACGCCCGAAACTCTCAGCCGTGTTCGCGCGGGGATATTGTAAGAAATACGATAAGAATATTCAGTTTTTGATTTATATCAAATCATTTTTCCCTGAAACTCTCTACCTTTGCGCCATCAGAAAAGAAATAGAATTAGTTTTTATAGGTAAAAGAGATTAGTTTTTAGGGTATAAATTAAAAAAGAGGTAACAACTGAGTAAGGTTGTTGCCTCTTTTTTCGTTTACACTACAAAAATCATTTAAAAAACATGTAATGATGCAAATTAATTTATATATTTGTACGGATGGAAATGAAGACACACGTATCACTACTGAAAACAATATTGTTTCTTACCCTTGTACTGGTCGGATGCCAGGGAAGTTCAGATAAAGAGACACCTCCGGTAGAGCTACCACAAGAACTATTCCGGGATGGAGATATCGCTTTCAGAAGAGGAACAGGGATTACCAGTAGAGTGGTGTTGGCTGCAGACCGGGAAGGTGCTTATTCGCATACCGGCATCCTGAAAAAGAAAGCCGGACAATGGTATGTGATACATGCCGTGCCTGGTGAACCGGATTTTAAGGACGACCCTGACCGTGTAAAAATGGAAACCGTAGAAGTGTTCTTTGAGAAAAGAAAAGCTGTTAACGGAGCTATCATGCGTGTATCAGGGGATTCGGTAGCCAGATACCGGGCAGCAACTCACGCGGAACAGCTTTATGCGAGCCATGTGTTATTCGATCATGATTATGATTTGGCAGACACCACCAAGATGTATTGCACGGAGTTGATAGACTTTGTATACAGAAAAGAGGGAATAGATTTACCCGAAGGGCGTGTCAGCCACGTAAATATTCCCGGATTCAGAGGAGATTATCTCCTGCCCAACGATATTGCGCAGAGCAAGCGTCTCTGTTTGATATACTATTTTTAAATACATATTAATCACTTTAAAAAAAAGCGTATGAAAAAGGTATTTTATTTTAGTCTGATGGTTATGACTATGTTTTTAATGACAGCTTGCTCTTCAAGTGGCCCGGGAGATGCTATGAAAAAGTATGGTAATTATCTCATCAAAGGTGACTATGAAAAGTTTGTAGACGGACTTGCATTCGATGAGAGCGTAGGTGCGGAGAAAATGAAAGAGCAAAAGGACGGGCTTGTGTCCATGCTGAAAGAGAAAGTTTCCAAAGAATATGAAAAAAAGGACGGACTGAAAAGCATAGAGATCATATCAGAGGAAATATCGGAAGATGGGAACACCGCAACAGTAAAGATTAAGCAAACCTACGGAAACGGAGAAACGCAGGATGGTACGCAATCAATGGTAAAAAGAGATGGCAAATGGCTAATGTCAGTAGATAAGTAAGCTTTTCATTTTGCTTAGTAGAGCTCACCTTGCCCAACTTCCGTAAAGAGTTGGGCGAGCTTTTCTATTACTGGTTTTACATAATATGCTCCTTTTTCTGCTGAAGCTTTCCTGGGATTCCCTACCCCACTATCTATCGTAGCTTTATCCCAATGACGAGGTGCCCAGCCCACCTTCTCATTCAGCGAAGGAATGGCAAACGGCTTGGATTCTCCATCGCCTGCTTCATCCAGATTCACTAATTCCGGATGGTAATGCATCATCACAGAAGTTTCCGATTCACCGGCATGATCGTCTATTTCAACTTCAAAGTAGCCTTTGGGAGAAACAATACTGAACCAGTCAGTGGCTATAATCAGGAAATCCGGATAGACAAAAGCAAGGTCACGTATCATGCCTTTGAAGTTATTGCCTCCATGCCCGCTGATAATAATCAATTTACGCATCCCCTGAGCATACAGGGAAGCTACAATATCTTCCAGAATGGCCTGCTGGGTAGAGTAGCGGGTGTGTATGCAGAAAGGAAGTTCACGCTGTCCGGGATTATGAGCGCCAAAAGGTACGGGAGGCATCACCATACAGCGCACACCTGAATGCTCCAGTGCCAAAGCAGCGGCATCTACGGCTATATCATGGGGCAGAATACAATCAGTAAGATACGGAAGATGCAGATTATGGGGTTCCGTAGCTCCCCAGGGAAGTATAACAACATCATACTCCACATCCTTTACTTTTCCATAGCAGGATACAGTAAGATCAATTTCTCTTTTTTCCATGCTTTCTTATTTTTGAGGGTATTTGATACTTGCAAAAATAAAGAATATTCCGATACTGTGTACTATTGCTTACGATATTCTTTCGGAGACATACCTGTGTGATGCTTAAAATATTTGCCAAAGAAAGACTGATTGGCAAAATGAAGCTCGTCTGAGATCTCCTGAATACTCATCTCAGAAGATTTCAACAGAGCTTTGGCTTCCAGAATAACGAGACTGTCAATCCATTCACCGGCTGTCTTTCCGCTCACCTCCTTTACAGCCGTAGAAAGATGCTTGGCTGTGAGGAACATCTTGTCGGCATAGTAAGCCACACTTCGTTCCACTTTGTATGATTCGGAAATCGAACGGATAAAACGTTCAAAGAGATCTTCTTTCCGGGTTTTCGTCTTTCTGGCCGCAGGTTCATTGCCCTGATAGATACTGTATATCTCATAGAACAAAGAAAGAATCAGTCCTTGTGTAATCTCTTTACGGAAAGGATTGTCTTTCAGTTTCACTTTCTTCTGAAGGAAAGAATAATATTCCTGAATGGCATCCATCTCTTCCGGTTTAAGGTGCACACAGGGCTGTTCCTTAATCATGAAAAACAAAGGAAACAACTGCTGTACCGTAGGAAGCACATCATCAATGAACTGTCCGGACACTACAATGAAAACTCCGGTAAAATCATCCGAGCGCTCCACTTGCTGCAATATCTGCTCGGGTAGTGTGACCACCAGGACACCTGCGGTTAGTTCATGCTCTTTCAGATTGATGCGTATCCGGCAATGCCCTTTCAGGCAAAGTGTCAGGCAAGACGCATTCAGACGCGTAGGGTAACCAAACAAGGGAATATCTCCTATATTGTCGAATATGGCAAAATCATTCCCGATAAAATCCATTGCCGGAAAACGGCGAATAGTTGCTATGTCTACGTTCTTTATATTTTTCATCTCCCTTTCTTAATTACGTGGCAAACATAAGCAATATTTCGCTGAAAACCGTCCGAAATCTCCTAAAAAAAAGAAAAAAGGAACATTTGTATAAGAAAGGGCTTCTGAAATTATGCTCTTACAATAAATTCATAAGCCCTTGCAATAATTTCGGAAGCCCCCGCAATATTAAATTTAGACCTTAATCTAATTCATAATCTTAAAACCGATAAAGAACGTTCGCGGCTGTGTAGGTCCGTAGAAGTAACCGGAGTCACGGAACTCCCCTTTATCCAGGTCTTTTTGGAAACTATTAAAGATATTTTGTACACCGGCATTGAGTTGCAACTTGATATGGTCACGCAAGACAAAAGTGTAATTCAACTTCAGATTGAGATCGAAGAAATCGGGAGTATTCTCCATACGGTCTTTCTCGATATTGCAGAAAGCTCCTTCAGGAGCATCTACCGGTGCATAGTGAGGAACGATCATCTTACCGGTGTAGATACCGGACAAAGAGAAATCAAAGTTCTTCAACGGCGCAGAAGAGAAAGTAAAATAACCGTAGTAATCCGGTGTACGCATCATACGTTTGGTGGTCAACTCTTCATCATCTACTTCGGTCCAAACTTCAGCTTTCGTATAGCGGCTACGCTGTGCCGTGAAACCTAACTGGAACTGCGCCTCTTTGCCATGAGCCAGCTTTGCATCCAGATTGACACCGTATACACGTGCGCCACTACCATTGCGACGTTCTTTTATCTTGTCACCGTTCTCATCTTTACCGATATCTTCCAACACGAATACATGGCGCAGATCTGTGTAGAAACCTTCCAACAGAACGTTTGCCTGCCAGTGTCCGAGGTATGTACTCCAATCTATAGAACCGCTGTAACTATTAGAGCGCTCTTCACGCAGATTGTCAGCCAGCTTAATCTGAACGCCCTCACCGCCTACAGCGGTCACGTGCAAGTCTTCATCATAAGCCTGTGGTGCACGGAAACCGGTAGAATACGTCAGACGAGCCTGAAAATCTTCAGTCGGCTTATAGAGGAAATTGACGCGCGGACTGAAAATTAGTTTGTCTATCAGATTATGCTTGTCGAGGCGGGCACCTACCAGCATGGTAAGTTGACTCATCTTCCATTCATTCTGGACAAAAGCACTGGCAATGCGTACATCCTGCTTCATATCACGGTGATAACCGGTCATGACATCATGCAGGGAGTTATTCTGATATTCCAATCCACCGGTAAAAGTAGCCGGAGCAAAGAAACAGTTATTCATATTACCAACATACATACCACCGGCAACCCAAGTCAGATCATCAGTTTTACCATAAGCATTCAAGTCTTGCTGAGCCCCATAGTAACTGTTTCTGTCTGTATGCTGCACAGAGCCGTAAAGAGATATTTTATGCTTATATTCACGCCAGAACAGATCGTAGCTGGCACCTCCACTATTGATGATGTGCTTGGTCTGTTCTGTGATGTCGGACTCATGGGGCTGCAAATCAAACTTATTGCCACCACGTCGAAACTCGTTGGTTGTATGATATTCCAAATTGATGCGACTGAAGTGTGTAGGACGATAGTAGGCACGGAGACCAAAGGTATTCATATTCAGCTTACCAAGTTCGGAGAAGCCGTCATCGTCACGGTCATAGGGGTTACGGTTGCGATAGCTTTCATACAAGGCAATACCATAGGAATTATCTTTAGCAACCAGGGAGACGTTACCGCCCATATATTGTTCCCACGACTGTCCGTCCATGCACGAAAACATACTGGAAACTTGGAAGGAATTACTGATAGGATCTTTGGTGATAATGTTGATAGTACCTCCCACTGCATTCGCTCCGAACAGGGCAGACCCACCACCACGTACAACTTCTACCCGCTCTATCATATTTACAGGAATTTGCTCCAGTCCATACACGCCGCTAAGGGCACTAATGATCGGACGACTATTAATCAGAATCTGAGAATACGGACCTTCCAGACCATTGATACGCACCTGGGGAAAACCGCAATTCTGACAATTGTTCTCTACACGCAAGCCGGACTGGTAATTCAGAGTCTTTGCCAAGTCGGTGGAGTTCACCATCTCAAAAAGTTTGGCACTCATCACATTCACCACAACCGGGGCATTCTTCCGGCTCACTTCATTGCGATTGGCAGATACAACCACTTCATCAGTCATGAAGCTTTCCTCCGCCATCGGGAAGTGCACAACTGCGGTAAAATCCTTACTGACAGTTACTTCTTTTTCCTGCGTCTTATAACCTACAGCTGATACCCGAAGCGTATATTTTCCGGCAGGAAGCTTGCGAAATTCGAACTGGCCTTCTTCATTTGAGACTGTTCCCTGGCCGTTTTCTTTAATCAATATAGTTGCATAAGGTATATTTTCTTCTATTCCTTTCACAATCACGTGACCGGAAATCATGTTGCCTTCCTTTATAGGATTTACAGCATAGAGGCTGATGCAAACCACCGTAAGCACCAGCGCAAGTATATGTTTTTTCATTAATTTGCGCTCAAAAAATGTATGTATTGATAAAATTAAAAGAGGAAAGAGAAATGATAATTTAAATGAATTCCCATTTATGCCGCGAGCGCCGGCGGAGCACGAAGAGAAATTGTCTGCTCTCCCCCTCCTTTTACCAAAGGCGACACCTGTTCAGCTTCCAGCACTGCCAGAAGTATTCGCATGGGGTGCAGATCTTCATATACATCAACCTCCGGAGCCTGGAAAGTTGACAAACGACCAATAACGAGAAGTTCGGATTTGGAGTGTGTATGTTTACCGTGAAACGGATGGGAGTGCGTAATGATCACTCCATTGACATAGTGAACATGAGTAAAAGCTGTAATACTTGTCTGATATGCCACAAACAGCACCAACAAGCATACAGCTCCTATAATTCTTTTCATCTCTTTGTTCACGTTCCTACCACCCTTAAAATTTGCGACTGCAAAGATAGCGATTATTTTTCCACTTTCCCAAACAAGTATTCATAATCCCTTTTGGCGGCAGGCTCTACCCATTCTTCGGGAATAAATTTCCACTGTCCTAATGCATGTGGCTCAATCACTCCCTTTTTCTCTATATACTGCATCAAGTAATAACGCAGATCTTTATCTGTAGAGAACAAGATACGCCCTTTCAATTCATCTTGAGGAATCCCGGCTCCCTTAGTCAACAATTCTCCACCACCATTACCACGGTATGAATTCAGTGCTACTTTATACATCTTGTCCATAGAAAAAGGGGTACCATCAGCCATACTGATAATAGTAACCTTCTCCCCTTTCGGTTTTGTTACATCTACCGTATATATGATGCCGGCTGCCGAATCGAAGTTAAAACTAAAGTTCTGGAAAGAAGCACGATCCGTTGCACCTTCACGACGTTGCTTGCGGAACAATAACAGATGGTCATCAGGAGATTTCATCTGATTCGTCCATATATCATATGACATTTCCAGAGCATCCTTCACTTCCTTACCGGACAGTTTCATGGTATAGAGCATATTCTCATACTTATATAAGTTGAACATATCGCTCACAAACACATCTCCCTTACTAATTTCCGTATCATACGACAGGGGCGCAGCAAGCGATATATCTGCATTGGTTATTTCAAGCTGCAACAAATGAATCAGGTCAATAAAGGCAGAAGAGCCGAAATAGGCAGGACGCGTGGAAATGGTCTCTGTGAAACTGCCTATTTTCTTGGATACAAACCCCTGAACCGTATTGAGCTGGGGAGCAAAATGCTTCATGAAATCCTCACTTGCAGCATAATCTTTCATATCCGTCAAAGCTCCGTCAATATGCTTCTCTATGACTTTTCCTTTTCGAAGTTTCAAAGTAACATCTGCGTTTGCCACAACAATTCCCTTGCTTGCGGGATCCATAATCAAGACAGAATCTCCAGCTATATTTTTAATCTTCTTCAATTCACGGGCATGATCGTGTCCCATCAGGACGATATCGAATCCGGGAACGTTACGAGCTACTTCTACAGAAGCATTTTCACGATACTTACCGCCCATCAGCAATGCATCCTGTCCGGCATGGAAAATACCGATCACCAGATCAGGCTTCTCTTTTTCCCGGATAATCTTCATCCATTTGCGAGCCGTTTCTTCCATATCATCAAAGCGCAGTCCTTTCCATAAGTTCTCCGACAACCATACAGGAATAGCAGGAGTAATCATACCCAACACTACGATCTTCACGCCATCTCGCTCCAATACTTCATAAGGTTTGAAATGAGTCTTTCCCGTAGCCGTATCAATAATATTAGCACCTAAAATGGGAAACTTGCAGTCCCCTGCCCAACGGTCGAACACGGCACGTCCGGTCTCCACATCATGATTACCCATATTGCCGGTATCATACCGCATATAGTTCAACACTTCAGCTGCCAGATGCGGAGAAATAGTGTCAATATAATTGTAATAATAGGCACAAGGCTGGCCTTGCAGAATATCCCCGTTATCTAATAGAAGCAGATTATCTTTATAGACTTCACGCTCTTTCTGCACAAAAGCATGTATGCGCGCCAAACTTCCTCCAGCCTCATGGCGGAGTATGAAATCATAAGGATAATAGTTCCCATGTATATCACTGGTCTCTACTATTTTCAGCTTTACGATCTTATCCTGAGCTGATACAGCTACTATCAGGAGGAATATCCACCCTAAAAAAAAGGAAACTCTTTTCATAGTTATTAGTTATTTCTTTGGTTGTTCGATGTCTAATGGATGTGTAAATACAAATCTTGCCCCATCCGTATATCCCGGATCCACCCAGATCTTTCCTCCCCACTTCTCTACGGTCAACTTACAGATGGAAAGTCCCAATCCTGTGCCCTGTACGTACTCGTTCAGCTTTTCAAATCGCTCAAATACAAGCTTCTGTTTTTCCAAAGGAATACCTGTACCCGTATCCGAGACAGAAAACAGGACTTCTCTCTGCTTCTCATCCATTTTCAGTCCCAAAGTAATCTTACCGTTCCGGGTAAACTTATCGGCATTGGAAAGCAGATTTATGATAACCTGTTGCAGACGCTGAGTGTCAGTGCGCATATCCATACTTTCACGGTCGCACTCAAAGATAAACTCATTTTCCGACTTGCGAGCCTGACTGACGGAAGCCAAAACGCGTTGACACAACGGCACTACATCACATTCCTCAAATGTAAACGTAACCCGGTCCGCCTCCAGACGGGAAACATCCAGAATATCATTTATCAGGCGAAGCAGCAAATCAGAATTGGTTTTAATGATATCAACATACCCCTGCTGTTCATCTTCCGAACTTCCCCCGGAAGCCAACACATCCGAGAATCCCACAATTGCATTCAGCGGAGTACGGATTTCATGACTCATATTTGCGAGGAAGGCACTCTTCAGACGGCTGGACTCTTCTGCACGGTCTTTCGCATCTCTCAAAGCACTCTCCGACTCTTGCAGTTCATCTTTCAGCTTTTTGGTATGGTAATAGAAGTACAATGAAACAAACAACCCCGCAGATAACACGACTAAAATGGTTGCAACAGTCCAGATATGATATTTATATTGTTCATAGAACGATGGATTCTCATTCACCATTTCTATCGGCTGATGAATAAAAGACAGATCCAGACGCTTTTCCTTCACAATCTTACTATCCATCATCACTTTATTAGGGATGACTTCTACTTCTATACGATCACTGTCAGCTCCTTGCAGCAGACGGACTGCCTGATACGCCATATCCTTGCCTAATGGCCGATAAGAGGGTGTCACTCCACCTATAGCCCAATAACCAATACCGACAGAGCTAATGGAAAATGTAGGCACATCACCCGCAGCTTCCATCATGGTATAAGTTGCATTACACATAAAATATCCGTCGTACATATCCACACGCCAGGTACCCATCAACAAAGCTGTATTCGGGGGCAATTCATGAAGTTTATCACTGATGGTATAAATCGTATTGGTACGTCCATCCAGTAGAATCAGATTTAACTCCGGATGTTTCTTCATCTCCTCTACTACATGGGCTTGCAAGGAAACGCCTCCATAGCTGTTATCAGAAACAAAAGCTATATTTTTAGTATTCGGATATAAGTGTTTTATCAGATTGATATTGGCTTCCACATCATATTCGTAAACAAAACCGGCTTTGACTGAAGAATCAGTAAAATCATTAAAGAAATCCACTGCACCAGGCATCCATGTTTTCAGATTTACAGAATCATCCGGAAGAATAATGGCATTGCGGCTTGCCAATGAAGTCAGTACCGGAAACCTTCCGCGTATAGAGTCTTCTTGCGATAGATAGGCAGCCCAAGCCTCCTGACCAATTAAAACAAGTAATACAGGCGCACGCTTTCCCTCATACTTATCCAGTATCTCCGTCATTTTCGATTTCCACTGTGGCGATTCAGAGAAGCTTTTGCAGTTCATGTTTTCCAAAGCTATCGGAGCTTTTCCACCCAGACGCTCAAACTCTTCCATGAAATCGTATATATTTCCGGAAGTCTGACGAGCATCCAGATTATACGAACCGATAATCAGTACCGGGTGTTCCCCAGTCACTGCAAAAACTGATGAAAGCCCTAAAATGGATACCAGTAAGAAAAGAAAAAAACTATATATTATTTTCCTAAATAAGCCCATTCAGTGAATATAGAATTGTTTGGGCAAATATACAATAAAGTTATAAGGATAGAAAAAAAATTGTAGAATTTTAAACTATAAAAAAGGAACAGGCGGTAAGAGATAGTTTATCAAACTACCGCCTTACCGCCCGCTATTATAAAAAAACAGGATGTTTTTATCAGATATTCATCGTATTGCTTCCTAAAGCCGGAGACTCATTTTTATTTTCCCTTTTGAATATGCAAATGAAAATACCTTCTCATAAACAACACATAAATGCCACTCAATAATACAATTATCCCCAACAAATACCAATAACCATATCCCACGAAACAGAAATAGCCCAATATGGCCAAAGCCTGTGCCGCCATATAAATTAAGGATACCCCCACATGAGGTATTTTCAACTCGTTTGCCATCAATTGATACATATGCTTACGGTGGGGCAAACCGATGTTCTCATGAAGCATCAGGCGATGAATGATAGTCAGGACACTATCAACACCATAAACGGATAACAGGATTATCCAACTGAAATCTTCTGTTTTAATGATGAGTCTCCCTATCAGAAAAAGGAGAATAAAAGCGATACTCACAGAACCGACATCACCCGCAAAACACTTCGCCTTCTTACGGAAATTGAAGAAACAAAAGACCAGGACTGAACAAAGAACGGTATTAATCAAAGCCGGTTCAACAAACGTAGTGATCTCAGAATTGATATAAGCTAATGCACCAAGGATAACCAATGAATAACCACCTGTGATGCCATTGATGCCATCCATAAAATTATAAGCATTGATGATACCCGTACAGATAATCAAAGCTATGATAATCCACCACCAGGAAAGCGAAAACAAGCCCCATTGGTAAAACATTAGAGCCATAGCAGTAAAGTGAAACACCAACCTCAGACCTTGGGAAGTAGAACGGATATCATCTACAAAACTGATAAAAGTGATCAGAGTCAATGCCAACATAAACCATGGATACTCCCAATGATTACTCAGAAAATAGGCTAAAGCCCCAAAATAGAAGATTATACCGCCACCACGCAAAGTTATCCGTGAATGAGAACTACGCTCATTGGGCTTATCAATGATATTAAACTTATCAGCCACTCTAAAATAAAAAAGTTCTGCTACAAAGAGCAGAACTAATATAATGATATAATACACGATTTACAATTTATAAATAGGTTAGAAACTCCGTATTGTTTTCATTATTCCATCCGCCGCACGGACAGGCATCCGGTCAATGCCAAGAGCAGATTTTATCTTCTCATTACTTACCACGTAATTCTCAGTCAGCTTTCTCAGCCGTTCTGTATTCAAAGGCAGATGAAGCAGCGTACCCAGTCCTGCGCAACCTTCCATCATTTTCCTGTTCATTTTCCAGATGTGAGGCTCCTTACCCATAGCTTCACACATAAGAGCAATCAGTTCATTCGTAGACAAGGCTTCATCATCACCCATGTGATAAATACCGCTCACTACGTCTTTTGTCAATAAACCTTCCACAACATAGCAAAGATTATCTATAGAAGTAAACGAACGCTTATTCTCAAAATCACCTAAAGGCCAGGGGATACCTTTCTTTACTACATTATAAAGCAAGTTCAAATTACCTTTATTACCAGGACCGTGAATCATGCAAGGACGCAAGATATACACCCGCTTATCAGAGTATCTTACATTCTCCTCCTCCGGGGAGGAGGAGTACCCGTAGGGGGAGGTGGTAGGTAAAATAAAATGCTCCTTTATATAACTTTCAGCTGCAATCTTACTTTCTCCATAAGGACCAACCGGAGTCGGTATCACATCTTCTGTCAGCATATCCCCCACTACACTGTCTGCAGCAGCTTTCACAGAACTGAAAAAGATAAACTTCTTCGCAGATGATTCTAAAAAGAAATCAAATATCTTCTGTGTCAGCCCTGTATTGATATCAAAATATACCTGAGAAGCAGACTGATTCTTTGTATCATGCGCTTTACCTGCCAAATGAATGATAGCATCAAACTTTGGTAAAAACTGCATCGGAAAAGAAGTCGTTTCAATATCTTTCCAAGAAAAAGTCTTTACCACTCCCTCCTTTTCAGGGGCGACAATATCAAGGCCATAAAGGGAATGATGTCCTTTTAAGGCAACAACAAGATTGGAGCCCACAAAACCGTGAACTCCGGTGATAAGTATATTCATAAAAGGCAAATTAATCTATAGGATAAAAATTATTCTCGACCAAATAATAAAAGCCGCAACTAGTTCATTCCGCTAGAAATTATATTTATTAAAACAAATGAATACGTATAATTAATAATCATCCGTTGCTATATAGCAATGTCATATTTTAATTTCCACCATTGTATTTCAAGAACTATAAGAACAACAAACTTCTTTGTTTTATTTTTCTGTCATCTCATAGAGCAATAAAAACTTGATGCTCAAGTTAATCATTATGCCTTATTATCCGTTATATAGTTTTTCTATTTCCTCCCAGATTATCTTTTCCTCGAAATTATCTACCACAAATTGGCGGCCTTGTGTACCTAATGCGCAGCATTTATCCTTAGAGATATAAAGCCTTTCAATTACATTTGCGAGTTCGCAGACAGTATGCTCTACGAAAAATCCCGTTTTATTTTCAATAATAGAATCGATACACCCAGTTACTTTAGTAGTTATCACAGGAAGCTCCATAGCCGAAGCTTCCAATACGGATGTGGGAAAACCTTCACGATAAGAAGGTAAAACAAAACAATTCATTAAAGCATAGTAATACTCTATCAACGCATTCGACACATACCCTGTATAAATTATCTTGGGATTGATCTTCATTACATCCACTACATCTTGAGGCAATGCGTCACGCTCCTCCAACATTCCCACAAGTAGCAATACCATATCCGAATATTTCTCCTGCAACAGGTGAAATGCTCTAATCAACTCAATAATCCCTTTATCACGTACCAACCTTCCGGTAAAACCAATAACAAAAGCATCATCAAGGATATGTAACTTAGCACGTAAATCACTCAACTGATTTTCATCAATACTCTTTCTATAGAAACGATTTATATCAATACCATTACACGTACCTTTCGACAACAGTACTTGCTTCGCCGCAGAGTTCAATCCGTCTTCCAAACTCTTATAACACACAGAAGGACTTACACACACTACTTTAGTTGCCAATCGGGCTGCTAATCTATCGATAGTAATCAATAGCCAACGTTTCAATCCATGCGATGTTTCATAAACTAACCCATGACGAAAATAGAAACGTTTAGGTACACCCGCAAAGTAACCAGCAAGCATAGCAATTAATGCTCCTTTGGGAGTATGTCCTGTGATAATATCAATATGCTTCTCTTTGATATATTCTATCGTACTCTTCACCGCCCTTAAATCTTTTCCTATAGAAATTTTACGCAATACCACTACCGCTTTGTACTCAAAACAATATTTGACTGCCAATTCATCCAATTCATTTGTCGGACTACATACAACATATTCCTTATGCCCTTTTTCCGTAAAATAGTTCAATTGTTTACCTAAAAAATAGGGAATTACAAAAGGGATATTAACAACATGTAATAGATTACTCATCGTATCTCAGATATAAATGAAGATTTCAAATTATATGTTTTTTTCAAATAATCAAAATGACGACATATTTCCTCTAGAAGAGACAAATTTTCCTGCATATATGTACCAAAATTGTGAGGATGCCACCATAAATGATATATACGTCCATTCTTGGCAGCATCAGTCATCGACTGCTTTATACGCCTAATCTTCAATCCCTCTAAGAAGGAAAGTTTTCGAGAATAAGGACGAAAGAATCTACTTCCCGGCACATCTATCAGTTCCTTGTTTTTAGTATCCTCAATAGTATAGGTATTGTTACCTGATATATTCAAGTATGTATCAAGAAAACGCAATGCGCCCATAGGCGAATAGCGGAAAGGTGTTTTAGACGGCTTATAAAGAAAGCTATTAAGCATGCCACGAAAATGAGTAAATCCATATTTACGACAAATAGTCAGATAGTCATCATTCACCTGATTACGAGGAAAAATAATAGACACCAGATTAACCCCTTGCTTTATTGCATTCTCTTTTGCCATTCTCACATCATTCTCAAAATCTTCTATTGTTTGCCCTTCTTCCAAACAATAGTAATGCGAATAAGTATGACTAGCCAACTCTACATTAGCTTTCACTTGAAGTATTTCCACTTCCCTATGAGCCAAGAATAGATTTACGTCCAACTCTTTACCTACATGAGGTAATAACGAAGCAAACGAGGCATAAGAAATATCCAAATAAGAAGGTATAAGAGTATTATTTACCATTTGCAACTCCTGTAAAGAAGCATAATTCATAGCTCCCACATAACCTATTGTACACTTCATATCATACTTTTCCAGCAAATGGACAATCTCACATAAAGCTTCTTTTGCACAAGATAAGTTTGGCTTATAGAGCTCTATTTTAGATAAATTCCACCCTGCCCCCCCCCATACTAATTCAAAATCAAGAGAAATTAAGAAATGTCCGTTCATTATTTCAGTTCTTTTATCACTTTAGCAGGAGAACCAACAGCGATAGCCCATGCTGGAACATTATGAGTAACAACAGAACGAGCACCAATAATTGCTCCCTCGCCAATCTCTACTCCAGGCATAATAATACTCCCCATACCTATTTGACAACCACGTCTGAGAATGATAGGTTTATGTATATATGGTAAATCATATGCAACATCTCCCTTTTGATAATTAGTCATATCTCTTCGATGACACAATAAAATACAACAATTAGTAATAATCACTTTATCTTCAATCGTTATAAGCTCTGTATTACCATAATCCAAAGATACTGAATGTCCTATCAACACATCTTTTCCTACTTTACAGCCCATCCAACGCCAAAAAGTAGCCCTTATTTTTTTCAAATTTAGAGGTTCAAGTAAAAACGAAGAATAGCAATACTTATAAAGTAATAGTTTACCAATAGTAGAGAATGCATGCCCAATAATACCCAATATAGATATCTGTCCATATCGCTCTTCATCCGAGATGACATGCAGTTTCTTAAAAATGCAAAAAGTCATTGAAGGTTCCATTATGATAATAAAATGTTCGCCATTAAAATATTGACTGATTTATCCCATGTATTATTTGAAGTACTTTTTTTGCGAGCTATACACCCTAAATTTTGAACAAGACTATAATCATCCATCAATTTAGTCATTGCTGCAATAAGTTGTGTTTCATCATTGGGTTCAACAAGTATTCCTGTTTCTTCAGTAACCTGTTCGGAAAGTCCACCTACATTTGTAGCAATCACAGGTTTTTCAAAACTATAAGCCAACGGAATTACTCCAGACTGAGAAGCATCTATATACGGAAGAACCAGAAAATCTACTTGTTGTAGAATTTCAGCCACTTCATCGTCATCAATCCACCTATTATAAAGAATAACATTATCCTCTATTTCTTTCAGTTGTGCTTTATAAAAATGTATATTCCCTTTACCGGCAATTAACAGTTTATAATTAGGGTAATCCTTATGTAATTTGGAAAAAGCAGATAATAATCTATCAATCCCCTTATATTTTGAAATTGTTCCAAAAAAACCGATGACTTGCTTTGGACTTACAGAAGAAGTAAATAACGAATTACTATAATAATCGAAATTTGCGTGAGGAATATGAATAATATTACAATCAGACACACCTTTATCTATTAAGAACTGTCTAAACGATTCACTAAGAATTACAAATTTATCGTAGCACTTATAAGACAAATTTATTTTAAATTGAAATAGATTCTGATATTTACCACTATGAGCAATAACATCATGCATAGTCTTTATCTTTATTATCTTTTTTGAGATAAAAGGTATTATCGCAAACTCCCACATAAACGCCATTGGTACATATATATATGATGGCGAAAAACCATTAATAGCTTGAATAAGTTTATAAAAACAAGAGAATTTAAACAACGAAAGAAAAAACTCTTTTTTATCTCGATATGTATCAACTACAATTAGCTTGACATTAGAATTATCAACAGCTAATTTAGTCCATCTATTATAATTTTCAATATAAGAAGATATTATACATTGTATATTATAGTTCCTTCGAGCTAATTCACGTACCATTTCAAAAGAATAAACGGGTCCTGCACCTTTGGTACCTAGATAAATAACAGAAATATTCATGTCAAATCAGGCTGATTACTTTATTTTTTTATTTCTAAAAGAGCAGAACGAATAGCATCTAAATAGCCATGACCATATTTCAAATCAGGTTCTATATAGGCACCCTCCGCCCATTCATTCCATGCATTTATAAAAATAAGTTGATGTTCGGGTTGTTTATCCTTAACAACAGACAAAGCATTTAGTACATGTATCTTGAAATTTTCAGGTGTGCTATTAATAAAAATTCCTTCAGCCCTCCCTATACGGGCAGTTCTATCACAGCCTGGCATTACTGTAGGGAAAACATTCTCCCACTTGTCTTCGGGGGCAAAGAAGTTCTTCACTGTTTTTGGATAATTGTAAGTAATTGATCTTTTTAATCCTAGTTTTAACAGTATATCTTGAAAATAAGTGGACCATTTACCTTTCTCCAATAATTCACCTCTTCTCTTTCCACGTGAATTTACTGCATCAAAGCCTAAATCCAAAAGAGCTTTATATAATCTTGCCGAACTATTTAAATCAGGCAAAACGATTTGCGTTTTACCTGATTTATTTTTGACATGAGAAATCGTAGAGGTAGTCATACCAATAAAATAAACACCTTTCAATCCATTTTCTTGCGCCAACTTCTGCCATATTTGAATAAAATTTTCAACTTCCGGAATTTCTAACGGATTGTAAATAGAAAACACTGGTTTCCCATCAACCGTAATATAACGTGAATCCCTAAATGCAGGCAGTACGGCATAAAAATGCTGTTTATAGTCTTCCTCTCCAAGATACTGCTGCTCCATTAAAATCGATTCCTTAACCTTTGCTTTTGATTTTTCCCAAGTTTTATTGCTCCATGTGTGATTAGCCCAACATAAACAGAATGGAAAATCTGGTTTCCCAGATTCTAAAACTTCATTAAAAGGGCGCTCTAACAATCTTCTTCCATTTCCAAACCAATAGTGATAATAACAAAACCCCTCAATTCCTGCTTCTCTAGCCAAATTAGCCTGTTCTTCTCTCACTTCAGGAAGACGTAAATCATAATAACCCAAATCTGCAGGTATACGAGGTTGATAATGTCCTTTAAATAAAGGTTTAGCACGTCCAACATTTGTCCATTCAGTAAATCCTTTCCCCCACCATTTATCATTTTCTGGTATAGGGTGAAATTGAGGTAAATAAAGTGCGATAATTCTGCTCATAATTATGGAATTAGAATAATTCAAACATTTCAAATCTATATGGAATTGTTTCAAACATATTATTGGCATGTGTAGCGAAATATCCATAAGAAAAATAAATTACTACAGTCCAAAACAGTATTTTTGTATGAGAATTAAAACTTGCGAAACATTTCGCATATATTATCACATCTATAAGTGACAGATATAAACCTAAACGATAAATATTACCATAGAAAGCTGATAATAAAATTCGAACAAGTAAACTAACAATAAAGAGCATTAAAAGCCTATTATCTATTTTTTTGCGTATTTGTGCATAGACTAATCCAGCTATTACATATGCTATACTTCTATATAGAAAGCCTCCAAATGATAATGTTGAAGATTCCGTTTCGACACCCAATGCATCATATATCATAATAGAACTAAATAAGCTCATTGAGTTTGCAAGTAAAGAATCTCTCAACACTTGTACAGCAGCAAAAAATGCTACTAAAACAATTATAAAAAAAATAGGATGAATCTTTTTTATTTCAAATTTTATATATTTCAGAAAGTATATTAAACTGAAAAGTAATGATGATATATGTATAGCACCTGCAATTATTGTATAAAAAATAAATAATAATAGATTCCCTTTTTGCCGCAATTGCTTACCTTCACAAACACCTATGTTTTTTTTTTCAACAAAAACAAAATATGAAAAAGCATATAGCATTATACTACAAGCGGCCATTTGTCTTGCAATATTAAACGCGAGTGTATAATAGCCAAGCAACACATAAAAAAACAGAGCCAATGAAACCTTAACAGAAAATCTTCTGGCAGCTGCATAAAGAAATGATATAGTAACGATAGATAAGAAATATATGCAACATCTCGGATTTAGCTGTATCTCCCTTATAAAATCACATACCCCTATAAATAACCACTCATAAGATCTATCCTCATCAACCCAAATTGATGAAAATTTATTATAATAATAATTAATAGTATCTATCCCAACGCTTTCACCACGACAAGCAAGAATAATTAACATAAACAAGGCCAATATTACAACACCTTTTTCATTATTTTTCCTGCTCATTAATAGCGCAAAGAAGAAAATAATTACATATATTGTCATAATATCAATGTAGATTTTTAGCGGGATTTCCCCCAACGATGGAATAAGGTAGTATATTTTTTGTTACTACAGCATTAGCGGCTACTACACATCCATCTCCAATAATCACACCAGGCAGAATTTTTGCTCCATCTCCAATCCAAACATTATTTCCAATTATAATTGGGCCTTTTGATACAATTGGTCTATTTACAGGAGGGGTGCGCAAACTTACAATATCTGTATATCCATGTGAATTGTCAGTTATTGTAACCCATTTCCCAGTAAGAAGATTATTTCCTATCACAATGCGATTACAACATGTAATGTGGTTCATGGAACCAAAATTACATCCCGAACCAATAATTAACTCTGGCTCTTTTTTTATTGACTCTACAGATGTTTTCCAAGCTGTTAAAAATATGTGATTACCAAAACAGGTGTTGGAATCTATGCAAATATATTCAGCCCCTTTTAGTTCCCCTATTTTACCGAAAAACACTTTGTTTGCACATTTTTTAAACTGATTACGTATTATGTATGAGCGTAGAACGGTTCTAAGACTACTAAAAAATGAAATCAATTTGACTATCATACTTTAAACTTATAGTTTCACTAACGGTTATATTAAAACACATTTAACTTTTCTTATATTTATCATATGCTCCAATTACTCTATTCACTGCTGCAACATAAGAATACGTATCTTGTGCATGTTTAAGGCATAAATCACTCATTTGTTGTTTCTCTGTTGGAGACATTCTGTAGATATCATAGATTCCATTTGCAAAATCCTTGCAATCTTTTAATCGAGCACAATAGCCTGTACCTTGCCCTTTTACCACATCAATACATGCCCCCATTTCAAAACCAACTACTGGAGTGCCGCAGCAAAGAGCCTGATTGACCATCATTGGCCCAGCATCATTAACAGAAGAGCATAGAAACACATCTGCCAAGGAGTATATTTCAGGTAATTTATCCATAGGAATATAACCTAGCCCTAATGAATCAGATGTTAATCGCATTTTTAGCTTATCAAAATCACCACCTATTACTACAGCTAAAACTTGTATACGTTCTTCGCTAGACAAGAGCGACATAAATAAATTTATTGAGTCAATCATGTATTCAATACCTTTTCTTTTATCTGTTATATTTTGACATCCAAATAACATAATAAATTTTTTATCATCTCTAATCTCGTATTTTTTTCGTACATCAATTTTATTTACTGGTTTAAAAAGGTCTAGATTAATTATAGGAAAACTGATTTGCTTTATAGCATTTTTCAAAAGCACTGAATTCTCATAAAAGTCAAACATATAGCTATTGCCTGACACAACGTAGTTTATCTCCTTATAAACTTGTTTTCTATACTCTACATTTTGCATTGTAAAATCATATGGATCATTTGAGCGAAATGCAGGACAACAACCACATCCAACCATATATCGCTCACAATCCCCAATAAAATGACAACCTCCCGCCATTGGTGAGTAGTCAACACAACTCAAATAAAAGAAACATTTCAACTTGTCGTTTATAGCCCTAAGTGTCGCGAAACTAAGCATATTCTGCCAAAATAATATTTGAACTATATCATATTGCTTCTTGATACATCGTGTGACCTTATATGTAGATACAGGAGGTTTTTCTTCTTTTCTATAAAAGAAATAATGATTCCCAATAGGATATTGAGTTAACCCCAAGACACCACGTAACTTACTTATTAGTCTCGGAATAAAATTATTAGTATATCGGTCAAAAATCCCTCTAACACCTTGAAATGTTTTTTTTACATACAAAAATTCTGGGTGCGATGGACATGAATAAAGTGTCAGTAAATCTACATCATACCCTTGCTGTTTATAAGCTGCGTAAAAATCTGTAGACAGAACACCTGGGCCTATAGTAGGATCTGTAGATGATATAATTAAGATTTTAGGTTTAGATTGCATCAAAATACTGATTAATTATAAATACCCCAAAAGTCACCTTCTGTTATTATATCAAATGTAAAGCAGCTGATTAATAGCAAGAAATAAAATGACAATTGCGAAGAAATTATTTAGAAAATCTTTTGCTAATATTTTTATGAATACAAATCCATACCACCATCAAAAAGCCACTCAACATCCATCAGCCTTTGGTGCCTCTTATCTTTTTCACTCAACAGCACTTTATCCATCGGTATCCTCCAATCGATTCCCAACTCCGGGTCATCCCACGCAATTGCTCCCTCACTCTGCGGTACATAGAAATTATCACACTTATACTGAAAAACAACTTCTTCGCTCAGGACACTAAAACCATGGGCAAAACCACGAGGTATAAAAAACTGACGATGATTTTCATCGGTCAACTCTACTGCTACATATTGTCCAAAAGTCAGAGAACCTTTACGAATATCTACAGCCACATCAAGAACTGCCCCTTTCACTACACGTACTAATTTACTTTGAACAAAAGGCGGTCTCTGAAAATGTAGACCACGAATAACACCGTAAGAAGATTTACTCTCATTATCCTGCACAAATACAGTATGACACACTTTTTCTTCAAACTCTTTCTGATTGAAAGACTCGAAAAAATACCCACGAGTATCTTTGAAAAGGCGAGGTTCGATAATAACGACACCACCAATTGAAGTTTCAATTACATTCATTGGGGAATGATTTAAATAAAATAATTATAAATATTCGATTCTGACGTATCATTCAGTGAAGATAAGTCTCTAAGAAGAGACTATATCACACTTTTTCCAATCACAGAACAACAAACAAATTCACCTTAAGGTATAACAACTACCATATAACAGATAATATTATAACCTATTTAATTTAAATTTCGCAAGCATCAGCAATTTCACTTTCACTTCCTTTGGCAGAAACACCCAAGAAACAATAAGTATATTCACCACACTAATCGAACCTACAGTAATAAAGCCCAAGAAGCTTTCCCTATCCATATATTGAGCAACCATAAAGGGAATAGTCGATGAAAGTATCAAAATAAAGAAACTTCTACGAAAACATCTTATAAATTCAAATACGGTATAATTCATTTCTTTTATCAAAAGGTACGGTTTAATGACAAAGGCAAACAAAAAAGAAACACCGATATAACTATACTGTACCCACATCACACTCAAGCCACATTTTAGCAGAATGTATGCCAATATGAATTGTCCGCCACAAACCAAAAAAGCCGCTAACGAATTCCCTTTCAATTTACCGGCAGCAATAAGTGGAGTATAAAATGCACTGCTATATGTTCCCATCATTGCAGAAACGATTATACATTGAGAAAATGCAACGGCATATTCGGGAACTTCTTTTAACCATAATTTCATGATAGGTTCAGTAAGAAGAAGAACTGGAATTCCAATAAGCAAGAACAACTCAAAAACATAAATAGAAGACTCAAGAGTTAACTTTCTTGACTCATCATATTGCCTTGCTGCATATAGTTTAATAATCTGCGGATTAATAGCAGTTCGAAAATTATTTGTGAATTGTGTAATACCGTATGACAACTGAGTAGCAACAGCTTGTGCCGCAACCACAACTGGCTGAAAAAACATACCGAAAAGCATCACCAAACCTTGCGAACGAAGAGTCTCAGCACAATGAGATATAATGTTCCATCCAGAGAATCTCATCATTTCTTTCAGTGTTGAGATATTGAAATCCTTCGTGACATGCGACTCATCCCAACGCCTATAACAATAATAACGATAAATCATTGCTATTGAAAATTGAGTTATAAACATCAATATAGCATAGAAAACTAATTGATCAATGGGTGATACCACAATCAGATATGCTATAGCTAGTTTCAACACAGCTTCGAGCAGACTGATATAGGCAAATGCCTTCATTTGCTCATGTGCCATAATTAACGAAGTATAAGGCACTTGCGTAAATGTAATCAAGACAGTAGCTACTGAAATATGAAATACCCACAATGTAGCCTCAAGACGTTCGGCTGGTATAATTGCCTTATTAAGCACAAACCACAAACCAACCGTTTCCATTAGTACTACCACAATGCAGCCTAATGCGAAATGAGAAAAGAAAGAAGTGCTGAACGTTTGCTTTAATCTCTTAAAATCACCAATACCGATATCAAAAGTAAGAAAACGGGAGGTAGCAGTGGCTAATGTTCCATTTAAGAATGCAAGCATACTAACTATTCCTCCTACTAAATTATACAAACCATAGTTATCAGCACCCAAAGCATTGAGAATAACTCTCGATGTATAGAGGGTTACTGCCATGATAAGCAGCATTCGGATATATAGAAAGCCAGTATTTTTAGCTATCCTTTTCGAATCAATCATTCGTTGTTACTCTCTTGATTTATAAAACCTATCAATCAAATCAACAATCGTTTTAATCTCCTCCGCCTTCAACTCATAGAACATAGGCAAACGCAACAAACAATCTGCAAAACGATCACAGAACGGCAGGTTGGGAATTTCTGTATAATTTGCTTTGTAATAGCCACTAAGATGCAAACTTAAATAGTGAAAAACAGACAGTACACCATTATCCTTCAGGTATTTTATAAGCGTAGTGCGTTCCTCAAGCGATCGGCATACCAAATAGAACATATGAGCATTATTAGTTGCATATTCCGGCAGATTCGGCAAATGAACAAAACCTTTATCTTCAAGGTGCTTCAATCCTTCATAATATTGTTCCCAAATAGCTTTGCGGCGATCTTGAATCATGTCCAAATTCTCAAGTTGCGCATAAAGAAATGCAGAAACAGTTTCTGAAGGCAGAAAAGAAGAACCAGTGTCCACCCAACCATATTTATTCACCTCACCACGAAAGAATTCAGAACGGTTGGTACCCTTCTCCCAAATAATTTCCGCACGACGGATGAATCGCTCATCGTTAATAACAAGCAAACCTCCTTCACCGGAAATTATATTTTTCGTTTCATGAAACGAAAAAGCTGCCAAGTGACCGATGCTTCCCAACGGACGTCCTTTATAAAAAGAATCTATGGCTTGTGCGGCATCTTCCACTACGAGCAAATTATACTTCTCTGCAACTTCCATAATTTTATCCATATCACAAGCTACACCAGCATAGTGAACAGGAACAATCACTTTTGTCCTCTCTGTAATCAAAGCTTCAATCTTATCTGCATCAATATTCGGATTATCCGAACAACTGTCTGCAAATACAATACTAGCACCCTGACGTACAAAAGCCAGTGCCGACGATACAAAAGTATAGCTTGGCACAATTACCTCATCACCAGATTTTATATCACAAAGAATAGCAGCCATTTCCAAAGCATCGGTACAAGATGTTGCCATCAATGCTTTTTTAAAGCCATAATGTTCTTCAAAAAATGTCTGACACTTTTTTGTGAATACACCATTACCTGAAAGCTTACCTGTGTAAACTGCCTGATACATGTAATGAGCTTCCTTTCCAGTAAGAAAAGGTTTATTAAAAGGAATCATAATAAAAGTATATATTTATTGAAAATATTTATCTATCAAGGAAATCATCCTGTCTTTCAATCCTATTTGTAGAGGTGCTTGCAATAAATATGGTTCACCAACATCATTGCCTTCTACCACCAACCATCCTTTATCGCTATAGGCCAAATCCCAAGATATAACAGAGCTCCTTCAACTACCGATGCCAGTTCTTTCACCAGTTCGATAGCCTTACGCCATTCGGGTAAGTCAAAGCCTACAAGTTTACATTTCGTGTCAGGATGAACCGAATATTGATTCGACCGATTATCACGGGCCATACTACAAACAAATCCATGTTCAATATCAATACCGGCATAAATTCCTCCAGCACCTGCATTATCGACATTCGAATGACCTGTACCCATTCTTAAAGCAGCTCCTACAATATAAACTTCATTTTGTATTTTAAAAGTTGCCAATCTGACCGTGTTTATACTTTCCGGATGCAAAACCGACATGGCAGGATGCTGATTGATCAACTCTTCTAAAACAAAAGCCCCCTGTTCTTTCATCATATAAAAAAACGTCAAGATATCTCCACAAAAGTCCTTGACAATTTTAATGCCCGTTCCAGAATGTCCCGTCAATGGTTTTACGATAAAAGACTTATGAGATCGAATAAACATTGTCAGATCTTGCAAATCTTCATCACCGCGAACAACTATCAGTTCTCTCTTATAATACTTTTTCAATTTTCTATAACAGGCACCTTTATCTTCAAATAAATCTCTGATAGAATCTTTATTGAGCAGCTCACAATAACCATATTGCAGTTTCAAATTATTATATTGTCTTCTTCCAATATGATTCTTCTCATAAAACTTAAAAATAAAATACTCTTCAAAGCTGACTCCATATCTATGGAGACTGTACATCAGATCCCTTTGTAAATGACACTTATTACCTCCCCCATTTACAAACACCTTATATCCAACTCTTTGTCGTTTTATTTCTTCATTTATACGCTTAATTCCGCCTTGATAATATTGTCGGTCAAAAATTTTATAATAGAGAATATACATTCTTTTCCAAAATTCGGTTCTATCTGCCATATAACCTAAAAAGTTCTCTATCCGGCTGTCTATTTTCCAGCGACTTATCGTCTTCGCTACTACGTAATATTTTTCTTTCATTTCTCTCTTATTAATCCCAAACAATGCCAAGTAACCCACCCTTTTCAGATTGAACTTTTATTTCGAGTATCTCTTGAATAGTACATATCTTTTCTTCAATGTCCATACGACTCTCTCCACTTACAATAACAGGACCAAGCCGTTGACCTTTATATGTCATTTCTTTGACTGCATCTCCAACTTCTACACTAACATCACATTGATGCACGTATGGCAGTCCCTTAATCTTCTCCAATCCGGAAATAGACCTAACAATGCCTTCGGGCAAATAAAAGCAGATGTATGCTGCCGCTTTCCTGACGTTTCGAGAGAACAAAGCCCGAATATCGATTTCTTTTCCAAGCGCACAGTCTATCAGCATATCATTGATACCAATTCCTGTAAACAGTGGAACTAAATGGGAGGAGATATAGACTCCACCGCCTCGAAGAGCACTTTCCACCACTCTTATTTCCCCTGTCCGTTCATTTATAAGATATTCCGAATGTACAATTGCAAAATCAGGATGTACATAGTCGGTATAAGCCTGTTCATAACCAATCAGCCGATTCTTCAATTCCACAGAAATGACAGATGGAAAAATAGTCTGGCTCGGAATAAACATTCTATCCAGTTTGAAATATTTCCTGTCAGCTATTCCAAGATTATAATAGTCTCCATTATAAATGAATCCTTCCACCACTACTTCACGCCCCTCAAAGAATTCTTCAACAATAGCTGTTCTATTCTTTGATTTAAGCAAGGCAAAAGTTAACGCTTCAAAATATTCATCTTCATTATCTACCTTCGCCACACCAATACTACTCTGTGAATCTTCAGGTTTAACTACCCACGGAAAAGAGACATTAGTAAAATCAGCAGGGATTTCCTGCTGATGAACTTTACAATGTTTAGGAGAAGGAATCGAAAGTTTGTCACAGTTTTCTCTGAAAATATTTTTATTACAGTAGCTATTAACTTGTGCAAAGGTATTTCCCGGTAATCCCAAATGTTCGGCAACATAAGCCACTGTTGGCATCATAAGGTCATTCTGATCAGATATAACTGCATCAATATTCTCCTCTCTCGCCACCCTTACGATTTCCTCCCTATCATATATATCAATGAAGTAAACTTTATCAGCCAAAGCTATACATGGATAATTTCCAGGAATCGTTACAACTATAAGAAAGCAACCTCTTTGCTTTATTAACTGACAAAGCGGTATTTGCCCAATACCGGCACCAATCATTAAAACTCTAGACTGTCCCATTACTGAAAGTCAATTTCTTGTCAGCCTTATATATAAAATACCCACTCCGATCCCCACTACATTCAATGTTGTGTAATGTCTGATCTGTGATTTCCGCTTCTACTATCTCAGGATAGTCTGCTTTATTCTCAATGATTGCTTTGAGATTTTCCGTTTCTTTACAGAGAAAATAAACACCAGAGTAGTTATGCTCTGTAATTTTGGGCTCGACAAATTCACCCATCGCTACTTTGATAACTCCTTCTAAAAAGTCATACCCTGTAGAAAGGCGAACAAGTGTAGAACCGATAAAATCACCTCCCATACGAGCGCCAATCTCAATGACACGGATATCACCATCTTCAGTAATCTTTAATTCTGAATGTGACGCACCGTACCTTACATGAAGTGCATCCAAAGCACGTAAAACAATATCTTTTACTTGCTCTTGAACAAGCGGAGAAAGCGCAGACGGCTGATGATGTTCCAACTCCACAAAATAAGGTGCTCCCGTAGTCACCTTGTCGGTGATTTGAAGAATATAATGACATCCCTCATAAGAAATAGACTCAACACTTATCTCACACCCTGTAACATATTCTTCGATAATAGCAGCACCATTGAAAGAATCTTTCTGTGCACGAGAAATAGCCTTTCCAAGCTGTACAGGATCAAGCACTTTTTCAACACCACGACTTCCGGAACGGTCAGTAGGCTTCACAATAAGCGGAAAATTAAACCCCTTAATGTTATAAGCATCGTCTTTAGATGCTATAGTATAGCGGGGTGAAGGAATATTATTCATTGTAAAGCACTCACGCATCAAATATTTATTGGTTGTAATCTCTGAATATTCATCCGGATTACTAATTAATCCCATACGAGATGCTACATAATTCACCGTAAGCACTGCTACATCACTGGCTATGGAAGTGATACCATCGATACCGATACGCATACATTCCTTCAATATCTCCTCCTTTTCAACTATTGAAATTGGATAAAAATAATCAGCGTAAGCTTCACAAACCGCTCCATCTCGCCATGCAAAACAGTGGACTTCATACCCCAATTCTTTTGCCTTCAATACTGCAGGTAATTGCAAATAACTTCCACCTATTATTGCTAATTTCTTTTTCATTTGCATATTTAAATAATTCATAGGTAAGCGTACCACAAAACAGCAGACAAATGCACCTTTTCATTCACAGCAATAGCCCTTGCAATCACATGTACTATGAACTTAAAATACCTATATGTAGATTATTTATTCTTCTACCTCCTCAAACGGATACTGATTCTCCTCAAATCCCTTCAACTCCTCTGCAATCTCCGCCTGCTCCGGGCTCAACCCTGCCTTATCCCAAGTATTGATAATTTCATGAGCCTCCTTTGCTAAACTCTCATCATAGAATTCACCATAACAATAAGTTAACAAACGCACCTTCAGCAATGACGCAGAAAGCTTCGGAAGCACCTCCCAGCTACGATCCAGAACACTCTGAATATATTCCTGCTTGCAGCCATTATCATAAATCGTTGCAGCGAAAGCCACTAACAAACCAAGGCAAAGTTCAGCCTCCTCTTCGGCCGTAGCTCCATGAATGTTGTAAAGTTCGATAGCCCGTTCGTAAACATCACGGTTCAAACGCGTAAATTGGTCCGCATAAATGGGACTTCCATCAAGCCCGTAGGTTAGAAGATCATGGGCTAAGGAAAATAATGATGAAGAATTAGAATTCATATTATTAAATGTTTTATTTCAATCAACAGTTAACGGCTCAACAAGCGAAGGTGGGATAAAAGTAGTAGCTACAGCCATGACACCTTCAATATTGACTACCACACGGCGATCATGGCGAATACGGACAAACTCACCGATTACGCCTTTGAAAACACCATCAGTGATACGAACCTTCTGACCTTTTACCAAATTCAGTTCGGCTGCTTCCATATAAAGAATTGGCTCATCGTGACTACCCGCTACCAGAATAAAACTGCGCATCTGCGCATCAGGAATAACTACCGGACGGCAATGTTCACGATTCATAATGAAACGTATAGGCATCGTTCCCTCAAGCTCGTCCTTCAAAGCATCAATACGTTTGCGCGTAGAATGAACGAAGACAAGATTATGTATGGCGGGCACCAATCTACGGACACGCTTACCACCTTTCATCACCATTCCATAGCACATAGGAATAAAGCTCTCTATGTTCTCCTTATCAAGAATAGACTTAAGAGTCAGTTCACGACTATAAGAGACACGAACAGCAAACCAATGGAGATTTTGAGAGTTGAAAGTTGAAAGCTGAGAGTGAGTACTTTCAGTCATGATATTTTCGCAAAGCAACTTCGCGTAAGGATATTTTTTAGGGACACCGGAGTAGTGAAATACCTACCGGTCAAATTATGTAATGCGATTATTTTAAATAACTTATGCTGCATTCATTTCATTTCAGAACTTCCTACCATCGCGGAAAAAGAAGCTGTGAAACATCTATGTGGAGCTTCTGGAGTCAAAAGCTATAAACGGGTGATTAAGGAAGATTAGTTGTCTTTTAATCGTTCGTTTAATGGGCGCAAAGGTAAAAGGTATTTTTTGAATGACCAAAATGTTTGATAAAAATATTTTCTCAGACCCTCTTTTTTTTATGTAAGCATCTCATGTGTAATGTTTTACATTCTGAAAAAATATCATTAATATCTATTCAACTTGATGTTTTTATAAGAGACATTTTCTTTACAAATATTGGTGTCCATTAAACGAACGTTTTTTGAACACCTATCCATTTTTACTCCAATAAATTATATATCAGCCAATTAATCGTCGTAAATCAGTATATATAATCAATATTATTCTAAGATTCTTACTTACTCTTTTTTTCACACTAATCTTCATAGTTTGAAACATATTTTTCCATCACTAATTCAGACATCAAAAATCATAGAAGTATGGTAAAGAACAATTTAATAGAGCTATACACAACGAACCTCCTGTGTACATATGGAAAAACAGATTGACTGTGATTACACATTTCTTGTGCAAAAAAGGAATATCTATAAACAATAATAATAAACATAAAGCTATTAATACAGACATTAATAGATATTACCGAAGAATACAATTACTAAAATTGAAGAAGTAAGAAAGGTCTATTTAAAAAAATGCGTAGTTAAATCATTATTTACCTCAATAGCCTTATAAACGTTTACCTGCTGAAATACACAGCTACAATAGTCTGTTGGTGAACGCTTTGTACCTACTTCCTTATGAATTACATGCCCTTTTGCTTGTTATTACATAGCTTTTTCTTTGGATTCAGATCCTTTCTCCTTTGTTTTAGAATGCTGCATTTGGATGTGCGTACAGTTGTAGTGCACGTGCTTCACTGTTGTAAAGCATGTGTATCACTACTGTGAGTCACGATGTTCACAATCGTGATCATATCTAAAACACTCTATGTCAACAGAGTATACATGCGTAGTTTGCGCAATGAACATAAGGGATTGACACTTACAATCCATGCTTTGGATGGACAAAAGTAGGTGGAAAAACGCCTGAAATGAAAGGGTGTAAAAACGAATAGTGCAGGCAAAAAAGAGAGATAACAAAAAGATAATCAAAGATATATCTCTGACATAGGTAGAGTGTAGGTAAATTTGCCTACACTCTACCTACACTTACCTACACTCCACTCTATTACCGATGAACAGGACGATGCAGAAGGTGAGTGTAAGCGTGTAGGTAAAATAGTGCATAAACTCAATGTATAGGTTGAAGCCAAATAATATGTTTTTTGGCTACAGAGATATCTTTTATTCTTTTTTCGTATCTTTGACCCTCATTATTCAAAAACAACTCAACATGATACAGTTATTCCATCGCATGATTTCCACCGCCCTCGGCATTTCCGAGAAGCAAATCGGCCATACACTCGATTTATTGGAAGACGGAGCTACCATTCCCTTCATCAGTCGCTACCGCAAAGAAGCTACCGGCGGACTGGATGAAGTGCAAATTGAAGCCATCAAAACACACTATGAGAAGCTGAACGAAACAGCCAAACGGAAAGAGACCATCATCAACACCATCAACGAGCAGGGGAAAATGACTCCCGAACTGCAAAAACGTATTGATGAAACATGGGACAGCACCATTCTTGAAGACATCTACCTACCTTATAAACCCAAACGCCGCACACGTGCGGAAGTAGCCCGCCAGAAAGGACTGGAACCACTGGCGACATTGCTGATGCTGCAACGGGAACCCAACCCCGAAAAACGTGCGGAAGCATACGTCAAAGGAGAAGTGAAAGATGCCGAAGACGCACTGAAAGGGGCACGGGACATCATTGCCGAACAGGTCAGTGAAGACGAACAGGCACGCAACACCGTGCGTTTTGCCTTCTCCCGGCAAGCCGTCATCACCGCCAAAGTAGTGAAAGGAAAAGAAACCGAAGCAGATAAATACCGGGATTATTTCGAATTCAGTAAACCACTGAAGAAATGTACCTCGCACCAGTTGCTCGCCATCCGTCGTGCCGAAGCCGAAGGTCTGCTGAAAGTCAGCATAAGTCCTGATGACGAGGAATGTGTAGAGCGTCTGGAACGCCGCTTTGTCCGTAGCAACAACGCTTGCGGAGAACAAGTGGCGGAGGCCGTACAGGATGCCTACAAACGCCTGTTGAAATCGTCCATCGAAACTGAGTTTGCCGCACAAAGCAAGGAGCAGGCCGATGAAGAAGCCATCCGGGTGTTCGTCCAGAACCTGCGCCAGCTATTGCTCGCTTCCCCGCTGGGACAAAAACGGGTAATGGGCATTGATCCGGGCTTCCGTACAGGCTGTAAGGTAATATGCCTGGACGCACAAGGCAATCTGCTCCACAATGAGAACATCTATCCGCATGCTCCGGTGCACAAAACCGCAGAGGCTGTATCCAAAATACAAAAAATGGTGGAAGCTTATCAGATAGAAGCCATCGCCGTAGGCAACGGAACCGCAAGTCGTGAAACCGAGGATTTTCTGAAACATCAAACTTTCAGACAGGATATTCAGGTATTTGTGGTGAGCGAACAGGGCGCCTCTATCTATTCCGCATCCAAAATTGCCCGGGATGAGTTCCCTGAATACGACGTCACGGTGCGTGGAGCCGTATCTATTGCCCGCCGCCTGATGGACCCATTGGCGGAATTAGTGAAAATAGATCCGAAGTCCATTGGCGTGGGACAATACCAGCATGATGTGGATCAGACGAAATTAAAAAAATCACTGGATCTGACCGTAGAAAGCTGCGTAAATCTGGTTGGTGTGAATCTGAATACGGCAAGTAGCCACCTGCTGACGTATATTTCCGGTCTAGGCCCTCAGCTGGCACAAAACATCGTGAACTATCGTGCGGAAAACGGTGCATTTACCTCCCGCAAGCAACTGATGAAAGTACCGCGTATGGGAGCCAAAGCATTTGAGCAATGCGCCGGTTTCCTTCGTATTCCACAGGCTGAAAACCCCTTGGATAATACGGCCGTACACCCTGAGAGTTATTGCATCGTAGAGCAGATGGCAAAAGACCTGGGATGCAGCGTAGCAGAACTTATCGCCAGCAAGGAACTCCGCCTGAAAATAAAACCGGAGAAATACCTCACTCCTACCGTGGGTATGCCGACATTAAAAGATATTCTGCAAGAATTGGAAAAACCCGGACGCGACCCGAGAGGTCCGATAAAGATTTTCGAGTTCGACAAGAATGTACGCACCATCAACGACCTGCGCGAAGGTATGGAACTCCCCGGCATCGTAGGCAATATCACCAACTTTGGCGCATTTGTCGACATAGGTATCAAAGAGAATGGTCTGATCCATCTTTCGCAGCTGGCCGACCGTTTCGTTTCAGACCCGAATGAGATTGTCTCTATTCACCAGCATGTCCGGGTCAGGGTGCTGAGTGTGGATATGGATCGCAAGCGGATTGCCTTGAAATTGGTTAGTGACGCTTCATGATACAATCATATCCAGATCACACTATCTAATAAAATAGTATAATTCTCTATTTTTAAACCTTCTCAATATTGTAACCATTACAATATTAATTATCTTTGTTCCCGAATTGGTTCCGAATGGCTCTTCTGCCATTCGGATTAAAAGGGAATCGGGTGAAAGTCCCGGACAGTCCCGCTGCTGTGAAGCTCTATACAACTTTTCAATAACACCATAGCCACTGAATGTCTTGCAGTAGAAAAGAAGACATCGGGAAGGCATTGAAAACAAAGAGTCAGTCAGAAGACCTACCATTCATCAAAGGCTGTTTCTACTCGTGGGATTAGGGAAACAGTGCGAAATAATACAATAATTTTATACATAAACATCTCATGGAAATAACCAAGAGAAATGGAATGGCAGAGCCTTACAACAAGGAGAAGGTAGCCATTGCCATACGAAAAAGCTTCGCCAGCACCGGACAAAGTGTTACGGATGAAACAATACTCACGCTGGTAAATGAAGTGGAAAATTTCATCCTCAGTGACACCGGCAATCGCCACGTAGAACGGATCCAGGATGAAGTGGAGCGGTCCCTGATGGAACATGGCTTTTATGCCGAAGCCAAAAACTATATCCTTTATCGCTGGCAACGGACAGAACGGAGAAAAGCCCTCAACCACATAGTAAATGAAACTGGCGACGAAACAATAACGGACACCCTGAAAGGTATCGGGCAAGACTTCCCGCGCAATGAATACAGCCTGACCCTGCTCGCCGAAAAATTCTCCAGTTTCTACAAACCGGAAATGACACCGAACGAACGGTTAACGGCTCTTATAAAAGCGGCTGTAGAGCTAACTACCCAGGAAGCCCCCGACTGGGAGTTTATTGCCGCCCGATTACTCAATTTTCAGTTAAGCAAGAAATTGACTGAACAGACAGAGTTCGCCGGTGTCCTGTCTTTCTATGAAAAGCTGCGTTATCTCACGGACGAAGGATTATACGGCAGTTATATTTTAGCCTCCTATTCACCGGAAGAAATAGGAGAAGCAGCAGGATTTATATGTCCGGAGCGTGACAAGCTCTTCAACTATTCCGGACTGGATATGCTTGTCAAACGCTACCTTATCCGTACACGCTCCCATGAACCGATTGAATCCGTACAAGAAATGTATTTGGGTATTGCCCTTCATCTTGCAATGCCGGAAAGGCACAACCGTTTGCAATGGGTAAGAAAATTCTATGATCTGCTGAGTAAACTGGAGGTAACCATGGCTACCCCTACACTTGCCAATGCCCGAAAACCTTATCATCAATTGTCCAGTTGCTTCATCGACACCGTGCCCGACAGTCTGGAAGGTATATACCGAAGCATTGACAACTTCGCCATGGTCAGCAAGTTCGGTGGAGGTATGGGAATGTATTTCGGCAAAGTACGTGCGGCCGGTGGAAATATACGGGGTTTCAAAGGTGTGGCAGGAGGAGTTATCCGGTGGATGAAACTGGTGAACGACACAGCCGTTGCCGTAGATCAGTTGGGAATGAGACAAGGAGCGGTAGCCGTATACCTGGACGTATGGCACAAGGACCTGCCTGAATTTCTGCAACTGCGCACCAACAACGGGGATGACCGCATGAAAGCCCATGACATATTTCCGGCGGTATGCTATCCGGATTTATTCTGGCGGATGGCGAAAGAGGATTTGAACCAATCATGGTATTTATTCTGTCCGAATGAAATAATGACCATCAAAGGATATTGCCTGGAAGATTATTACGGAGAAGAATGGGAGAAAAGATATTTGGATTGCGTAAACGATTCCCGTCTTTCCAAACGCAGCATGAGCATTAAGGATATCGTCAGACTGGTGCTACGGTCAGCTGTAGAAACAGGCACACCTTTCACTTTCAACCGTGATGCCGTGAATCGCGCCAACCCCAACAATCACCGGGGAATCATCTATTGTTCCAACCTTTGTACGGAGATTGCACAAAACATGTCGGCCATAGAGACAGTTTCTACTGAGATACGCACGGAGGATGGGGATATGGTAGTGGTGAAAACAGTCCGTCCCGGCGACTTCGTGGTATGTAATCTCGCCAGTCTTTCATTGGGACATCTACCGTTGGAAGACGAGCAACAAATGAAAGAAAAAGTGGCAACAGTGGTCCGTGCACTCGACAATGTCATCGACCTCAATTTTTATCCGATCCCTTTTGCACAGATAACCAACCATCATTATCGCAGCATCGGTTTAGGAGTCAGCGGATATCACCATGCACTTGCCATCCGTGGCATACGCTGGGAAAGCGAGGAACATCTTAGCTTCATGGACAAGATCTTTGAACGTATCAATTACGCCGCCATCGAAGCGAGTGCCGAACTGGCCAAAGAAAAAGGACGGTACGACTACTTTGAAGGAAGCGACTGGCAAACCGGAGCTTACTTTACAAAACGCAATTATGACTCACCCGCATGGAAAGCACTGGCCGCAAAGGTTGCAGCATCCGGAATGAGAAATGCCTATCTGCTGGCCATAGCCCCTACCAGCAGCACCAGCATCATAGCCGGAACCACCGCAGGAACAGATCCGGTGATGAAACGCTTTTTCCTGGAAGAGAAGAAGGGAGCCATGTTGCCACGTGTAGCCCCGTCACTGTCTGACAAAACATTCTGGCTATACAAAGGTGCCTATCTGACGGATCAGCAATGGAGCATCCGTGCCGCCGGTGTCCGCCAGTTGCATATCGACCAGGCACAAAGCCTGAACCTTTACATCACCAATGAATTCACCATGCGCCAGGTGCTGAATCTCTACCTGCTGGCATGGGAGTGTGGAGTGAAAACAGTCTATTACGTCCGTAGCAAATCTCTGGAAGTAGAAGAGTGTGAAAGCTGCGCATCATAAAAACTTAAAAACTAAAATAATATGGAAGCAAAAAAACTAAAGAGAAATGCCCTGTTCAACCCTTCAGGTGATACGGAAATCCGCCTCAGAAAAATGATCGGTGGTAATACGACAAACCTGAATGATTTCAATAATATGCGATACAAATGGGTAAGCGACTGGTATCGCCAGGCTATGAACAATTTCTGGATTCCCGAAGAAATCAATCTCACTCAGGATACGAAGGATTATCCCCTGCTGGATGAAGCCGAACGGACTGCTTACGACAAAATCCTGAGTTTCCTGGTATTTCTGGATTCCCTGCAAAGCAACAATCTGCCCACTATCAGCGAATACATCACGGCCAACGAAGTAAATCTTTGCCTGCACATCCAGGCTTTTCAGGAATGTGTGCACAGTCAGAGTTACAGCTATATGCTCGACACAATCTGTAGTCCGGAGAAACGCAATGACATTCTTTACCAATGGAAAACGGATGAGCATTTATTAAAAAGAAATACCTTTATCGGCAACTGTTACAATGAATTCCAGGAAAGTCAGGATGGCTTTACGCTAATGAAGACTTTAATTGCCAACTATATTCTGGAGGGTATTTATTTTTATAGCGGTTTTATGTTTTTCTATAATCTGAGCCGGAACGGGAAGATGTCCGGCTCCGCTCAAGAAATCCGTTATATCAACCGGGATGAGAACACGCATCTCTGGTTGTTCCGCAGCATCATCCTGGAACTGAAAAAAGAAGAACCGGAATTATTTACCCCCGACAAAGTGCAGATATACGAGAATATGATGCGTGAAGGAGTGAAACAGGAAATTGAATGGGGACAATACGTTATAGGCGACAACATACAGGGACTCAACCGGCAAATGATTGCTGACTATATTCACTATCTGGGCAACCTACGCTGGAGCAGTCTGGGAAATCCTCCGCTATACGAGCACAACCGGAAAGAACCGGAAAGTATGCACTGGGTGTTGCAGTATTCAAACGCCAATATGGTGAAAACCGATTTCTTTGAAGCCAAAAGTACGGCTTACGCCAAGAGTACAGCGCTGGAAGATGACTTATAATCGTTGATTCACTTTCCGGCTTTGTATCTTCAGAATAATCGCAATAGCAATAATCATCAACGTGGTGCACAGGACAGAACCTTCGAACCCGAATGCACCGCCGTTGATGATATTCTCTTCCGGTAATTCTAAAGACAATAAAGTACCGCCCAAGCGTCCTCCGCTTACTTCGAAACCAAGAATCGGACCTTGCAGCCAATTCCAGAAAAGATGAAGAGCGATAGGAAACCATAAATTACGCGTATATATGTAGGTAGAACCTATTAAAATCCCTGCCAACAAAATATTCAGAAAAGCAATCAGAGAAAAGTTGGGATTAAAAATATGCATCAGGGAAAACAATGCAGACGAAAGAAACAATGCCACAAAACGATTGACACCTGCGGTCAGCAAATGCCCCAGGACAAAACCGCGAAAGGCAATCTCTTCTGCAAGGGCAACCAGCAACATTAATATCCAAGACAGCAGAAAATCGTACGCGCTAAAGTGTACGGCAGTAATTTCAATCTCTCCCAACCCATATAATATTCCAAATCCGACAGTATAGATAGCCAAGGCAACGAATGTACCCCAGAAGATGTCTTTAGCCCGCCCTTTCAGGGATAAACCCAAGTCTGTAATCGGAAGGTGGTCCCAATTCTTCAGCAGCACCCAAGCCGCCAGGAAAGTTCCCGCCAGAAAACTACTTTGCATGACAACTTCTTTCAAAATTCCATCTATCTTAAAAAAAGAGACCGCTTTGATGCAAACAGCCCCCAATACTCCGGCAAATCCCAGCATCAAAAGCATATAAACGATAACTTTTGCTGCAACAACCAGATAAATGACAAGTTTCGACTCTTGCGGGGCAATATTTATATTTTCGTTCATTGATTCCATATCCTTAGTTTCTATATGTTAATACCCCAGCAAAAATACCTATAAAATTAAAAATAGAAAGCAAATTCCTGCAAAAAGCGTATATTTGTCTAAACATATCTATTACTGTCATGAAACTAAAACAAACATTAGCCACTATAATGCTGGCTGCATGTACTTACGCAGCAGTTGCACAAAATGCAGGCACACCAGCTAATAATAAAACTTTTTTTGTAGCCAAGCCCGGCACTCTGGTATCCATGCTCACTGAGGATGAAGCCAACAGCGTCACCCATCTTACATTGACCGGAAAACTAAATGCCATTGACTTCAAACATCTGCGCGATGAATTCAAGAATCTGAAAGTGCTGGATATCTCCAACGCATCCATCAGTACATACGCAGGTAAAAGCGGCACTTACCCCGACCGTTTCTATATTTATCCGCCCAACTGTGTACCGGCTTATGCATTCTGCCAGCAGACCAGCGACAGTACTTTCACCGGAAAAGCAACTCTCCAGAAAATTATTCTTTCAGAGAAAATCAAGAACATAGAAGACGCAGCCTTCAAGGGTTGCGAAAATCTGAAAATATGCCAGTTGAGAAAGAAGACTGCTCCCAACCTGTTACCGGCCGCTTTGGCGGATAGCATAACGGCCATTTTCGTTCCGTTGGGTAGCAGCGACTCCTACCGTGGCAAAAAGCATTGGGAAACCTTTGCCGTGATAGAGGGAGAACCTGTAGAGGCTTTCGTACAAGTAGGCTTAATGGGAAGTCTTGCCAGTGAATTAGTGGCTGCGGGCTTGCAACCGAAAGATGTGAATTTCCTGACCGTAGAAGGGAAACTGGACGAAGCTGACTTCACCGTAATACGTGATTATATGCCCAATCTTGTGGCTGTTGATCTGAGCAAAAGTAACACTACGGTTATTCCCGAATATACATTTACCCAGAAAAAATATCTGTTGCGCATCCAGCTTCCCAAAGGTTTGAAAAGCATCGGACAACGTGCATTCAGTGGATGCGGTCGCTTGTGCGGTACGCTTGAATTGCCAGCCGGAGTGACTGCCATCGAATATGGCGCGTTTATGGGATGTGACAACCTGCGTTATGTTGTAGCTACAGGAAACAAGATTACGACTTTGGGAGATAGCCTGTTCGGAGAGGACGGGAGGAATAAGCTGATTTATAAATAAACATGGGGAGAGTGAATGGGAAAATATTTCTATCGGAGTATGAAAAAGCCGGGGTTAGTGCTCCGGCTTTTCTGTTTACAGACTTCCTATTGTTTTTACGATTTCGACTCTCAATCCCAGCGCATTCATTATTCGGTAGAATGTGCCTACGCTCGGATTTATTGAACCATTTTCAATACGGGAAATGTAAGATTTGGTAGCATTAATTCGCTTTGCAAGTTCTAATTGAGTTACCTTTGCCTCTTTTCTTGCATCAAGCAGTATTTGTCCGGTATAAAAAGCGTATGCTTCTTCATCGAACTTAGCGCGTTCGGGGGTTCCCGGTGCTCCGAACTCTTTTTCAAGTTCAGCACTAATGTCTGTTATCATACTGTTTTTTGTACTCATAATATTCCTCCATCAATTTAAATGCTTTTTCTATTTCTGATTTCGGCGTTTTTTGTGTCTTCTTTTGAAAACCGTTAAATAGAACTACTATTTGCCCTTCATCAAAAATGAAAAAGATACGATAAATGTTACTATTGTATTCTATACGCAACTCATATAATCCGTCTCGTATAGATTTTATAAATTTCACCGGTACACGGTCGTCAGTTTCAAGTAACGAAAGCACATATTTGACTTTCTGAATTTCTTTCTCTGTAAGGGTAGCAAGGAACTCTTTATAATAATGACCGTATGCTACAACTCTTCTTCTCATAGTACAAAAATAATAAATGTTTCAATATAGTACAACTTTAACCGACTTTTTCTTCGATTTCAACCACTATTTTCTTTAGCTCCTTTATTCGCAAAGCAAAAAAGAAGAACTATCTGATCATAAGAACGCTTAATCACCTAAAAACATCGCCTTGCAATATTCTGTTATTGCAAGGCGACATTTTTTTATTGAAAGAGCAGATATTTACTGTGCGTACATCTTAGCTCTTAATTCCTTAATATGGTCAGAAGTGATGTATTCGTCATATTCCATCATCTTATCAATAATACCGTTCGGAGTCAGCTCGATAATACGGTTGGCAACGGTCTGTATGAACTCGTGGTCATGAGAAGAGAACAGGATATTCCCTCTATACGTCTTCAGGTTATTATTGAATGCCTGGATGGACTCCAAATCAAGATGATTGGTAGGAGTATCTAAAATCAGACAGTTGGCATTGCGCAACTGCATACGGGCAATCATACAACGCATCTTTTCACCTCCCGACAGCACACTTGCTTTCTTCAAAACCTCTTCACCGGAGAACAGCATACGACCCAGGAAACTCTTCATATAAACTTCATTTCCTTCGCCAAACTGACTCAACCAGTCCACCAGGTTCAGATCCGTATTGAAATACTGAGTATTGTCCAGCGGCAAGTATGCAGTGGTAATAGTGACACCCCAACTGAAAGTTCCTGCATCCGGCTTCATTTCTTCATTTATAATCTCAAACAATGAAGTCATGGCACGGGGATCGCGGGAAAGGAATACCACCTTATCCCCTTTCTCTATATTGAAGTTTACATCGCGGAAAAGCACAGTGCCGTCTTCCAAAGTTTTGGTCAGCCCGGAAACTTCCAGAATCTGATTACCCGGTTCGCGCTCGGGAGTAAAGATAATGCCCGGATACTTACGCGAAGAAGGCTTGATTTCTTCCACATTCAGTTTCTCCAACATCTTCTTACGGCTGGTAGTCTGCTTGCTCTTCGCCACATTGGCACTGAAACGACGAATAAATTCTTCCAACTCTTTCTTCTTCTCTTCTGCCTTAGCCTTCTGGTTCTGCTGCTGGCGCAATGCTAACTGGCTTGATTCATACCAGAAACTATAGTTACCGGCAAACAGGTTAATCTTACCATAGTCAATGTCCACCGTGTGCGTGCAGACAGAGTCGAGAAAGTGACGGTCGTGACTCACAACCAACACCGTATGTTCAAAATTAGCCAGATAATCTTCCAGCCACATCACGGTTTCCATATCCAAGTCATTGGTAGGCTCATCCAGCAACAAGTTATCCGGATTACCGAACAAAGCCTGTGCCAGCATCACACGCACCTTCTCCTTACCGCTGAGGTCACCCATCAGCACATAATGCTTATCTTCTTTAATGCCCAGACCGCTCAACAAAGCCGCCGCATCGCTTTCTGCATTCCAGCCGTCCAGTTCCGCAAATCTTTCTTCCAATTCGGAAACCTTCAGACCGTCCTCATCCGTGAAATCTTCTTTGGCATAAAGCACTTCGCGCTGCTTCATGATATCCCACAAAACAGTATGCCCCATCATCACGGTATCCATTACCGTAAGTGCATCCCACTTAAAGTGGTCCTGGCTTAATACGGAGAGGCGTTCGCCCGGACCTAACATAATAGAACCGGTCGTAGGGTCCAAATCACCGGATATGGCACGCAGGAAGGTAGATTTTCCGGCACCGTTGGCACCGATAATACCATAGCAGTTTCCACTTGTAAACTTCAAGTTTACATCATTAAATAACACCCTTTTTCCAAACTGTACGGAAACATTAGAGACTGTAATCATTGATTTATTTACTATTTATCGATTTACAATTTATACGAATGAATCGCTTTTTATTCACCACAGAGTGGCACAGAGTTTCACTGAGTCAAATTGAAATCAAATAAATAAGGCTCTGTGAGACTCTGTGCCACTCTGTGGTGAAAACTTCATTTGCGGGTGCAAAGATAGGCATTTTTCCATGAATACTCGTAGAAATGCGCTGTCAATCTGACATAAAAGTATTACCTTTGCGGCGTTTTAGACAAATGCTGCTTATTTGGCAAAGTTTTTGTTAGTAGAGCGATATACTAACTTAAACCCTTGACAGCAATGAAAACAAATCCTTTTTACAAGTATAATAAGAATAGAAATATGGACCCGAAAGAAAAAGAAAACATCAACGAAGAAGAGTTAATGTCCGAAGCTACGCAGGATGAAGCCGCGGAAAATGAAGAAATTCAAGAGGAGGACGTACAGGACAGTGCAGCTCCGGCAGAAGAGGAAAAGCTTGCCCAGGAACTGGAAGAAGCAAACAAAGTGATAGAAGAGCAGAAAGATAAATATCTGCGTCTCTCCGCCGAGTTTGACAACTACCGCAAACGCACCATGAAGGAAAAGGCCGAGCTGATTCTGAACGGTGCCGAAAAAACCATCAGCAGCATTCTTCCTATTGTAGACGACTTCGAACGCGCCCTGAAAAACATGGAAACTGCCACAGACGTAGCAGCCGTGAAAGAAGGAGTGGAATTGATTTATAATAAATTCATGTCTGTATTGGGACAGGACGGCGTGAAGGTGATTGAGACCAAAGAAAAACCTCTTGACACCGATTTTCACGAAGCAATTGCCGTTATCCCTGCACCGGACAAATCCCTGAAGGGAAAAATTCTGGATTGCGTACAGACCGGCTACACGCTAAACGACAAAGTAATCCGCCATGCCAAAGTGGTGGTAGGAGAATAACATAATATATATGGAAAAAAGAGATTACTACGAAGTACTGGAAGTCGAAAAGACAGCATCGGTAGAAGAAATTAAGAAAGCCTACCGCAAAAAAGCCATTCAATATCATCCTGACAAGAACCCGGGTGACAAAGTGGCGGAAGAAAAATTCAAAGAAGCGGCAGAAGCCTACGATGTACTAAGCAATGCGGACAAGCGTGCCCGTTATGACCAGTTCGGTCATGCCGGAATGAGTGGTGCTGCCGGAAACGGTGGACCGTTCGGTGGTTTCAGCGAGGGCATGTCTATGGATGATATCTTCTCTATGTTCGGAGATATTTTCGGTGGACGTGGCGGTGGCTTCGGAAGCGGATTCAGTGGTTTCGGAGGCGGATTCGGCGGTGGAAGTTCACAACGCCCGCGTTTCCGTGGTTCGGATTTGCGCGTAAAAGTAAAACTGAATCTGAAAGAGATTTCTACCGGAGTAGAAAAGAAATTCAAACTGAAAAAGTACGTTACATGTGATCACTGTCACGGTTCAGGGGCTGAGGGTAACGGCGGTTCGGAAACCTGCTCGACCTGTAAAGGTAGCGGTACGGTAATCCGTAACCAACAGACTATTCTTGGTACGATGCAGACACGTGCCACCTGTCCGACTTGTGGCGGTGAAGGCAAAATCATCAAGAATAAGTGTAAGGTATGTGCCGGAGAAGGTATCGTTTACGGCGAAGAAGTGGTAAGCGTAAATATTCCTAAAGGCGTAATGGAAGGCATGCAGCTTTCTATGAGCGGCAAAGGAAATGCCGGAAAACACAACGGCGTTCCGGGCGACTTACTGATTCTTGTAGAAGAAGAACAAGACAAAGAACTGATTCGCGACGAAAATGACTTGATTTACAACCTGCTTCTCAGCTTCCCGACAGCCGCTTTAGGTGGTGCGGTAGAAATACCAACCATTGACGGAAAGGTGAAAGTAAAGATCGAATCGGGTACACAGCCGGGCAAAGTGCTCCGCCTACGCGGAAAAGGTCTGCCAAGTGTAAACGGATACGGTACGGGAGATTTATTGGTAAATGTCAGCGTATATGTACCGGAAGCACTTAACAAAGACGAGAAAAAAGCACTTGAAGAAATGGAAAGCTCGGATAACTTCAAGCCCAATACTTCGATTAAGGAAAAGATTTTCAAGAAGTTCAAGAGTTTGTTTGACTAAACTGACTTTAAACTGAAAATGGATTCATGTCTGTATGGTTATGAATTTGCTCACCACAGATTAACACAGATTTCCACAGAATTTTATTTCTCTGATTTTTAATTAATTAAACTCTGTGAGAATCTGTGTTAATCTGTGGTGAGCAAATTCATAACTATACCGTTTTAAACGATACTGTTTTTTTATAATTGAAAGATTCTTTGCGTTATAAAAGAAAAAACGTCAAAACTAACCCTATTCATCTGGTAGCATAGTATAGTTTTACTATCTTTGCCGACACTTAATTCTATGAGTAGAATAGGTAACCTGATGATAATTGATATAACTGATGAGACTAAAAACAATTCTGCTAACTACAGTGGCTACAGGCACCTTGATGTGTGAACCTGTGATGGCGTATGCTGTAGATTCTACACCCGATTCTATGGGATGGTTCCGAAAGAAAAAGAAGAGTGAACCAAACGACAGTGTTAAATCCAAAAACGAGTACGAGAAACTGACCGGAGACGGTAGCATCATTCACCGTGGTATGTTCAATGTGTACCAGAAAAAGAACGACTATTATTTTGAGGTACCGGTGAACTTACTGGGTAGGGATATGTTGGTAGTGAACAAGCTTCAACGCGTTCCTTCCGAACTGAACGAGGCCGGAGTGAACCGTGGTACGAATTATGAAAACCAAATGGTACGCTTCGAACAGGATAAGGCGACGAATAAGTTGCTTATCCGTCAAAGCCGCCCTCTCCCCCTCGCTCCTGCCGGAGACGCAATCAGCCAGTCAGTACGTGACAACTACATCTCGCCATTGATAGCCGGCTTCAAGATTGAGGCATTCAATAATGACTCTACGACGATGGTTATCAAGGTGAATGATATTTATGATGGAACGGAGACGAGTATCAACAACGTATTTACCAATATTAATCTGGGAACGTCTTCCATCAAAAACCTTTCACGTATTCTTTCCATCAAAGCATTCGAGAATAATGTAGTGGCCACGTCCGAACTGACAACGAAAGTGACCGAAGGAACGACTTCCGTCTACGTAACCGTTGAAGTTAGTTCTTCACTGATGCTACTGCCGGAAACACCTATGACCGGTAGACTGGATAATGCTCGTGTAGGGTATTTTACCAATCCTTTGCTCAGTTACAGCGACGGACAACAACGGGTCAGCAAGCAACAGTTCATTACCCGCTGGCGCCTGGAACCTAAACCGGAAGACCGCGAACGTTATCTGCGTGGCGAATTGGTGGAACCGGCTAAACCGATTGTATTTTATATAGAAAACTCTACTCCGTATCGTTGGCGTAAGTATATCAAACAAGGCATTGAAGACTGGCAAGTGGCATTTGAACGTGCCGGATTCAAGAATGCCATTATCGCCAAAGAGATCACCGACAGCATGACGGTAGATATGGATGATGTGAATTACTCCGTACTGACCTATGCAGCCTCCACCAAAGCAAACGCTATGGGGCCGTCTATTCTGGACCCCCGATCAGGGGAAATCCTGGAAGCGGATATCATGTGGTGGCACAATGTACTGAATATGCTTCAGGAATGGATCACCGTACAAACAGGTACTGTACGTCCGGAAGCCCGTGGCATCAAGTTATCCGATGAACTGATGGGAGATGCCATGCGTTTTGTAGCCTGTCACGAAGTAGGTCACTCTTTAGGGTTACGCCACAATATGATGGGATCATGGGCATTCCCCACCGATTCCCTGCGCTCCAAGTCATTCACCGACCGGATGAATTCGACCTCTTCTTCCATCATGGATTATGCCCGTTTCAACTACGTGGCACAACCCGGTGACGGAATAACCGCTCTTTCACCGCATATCGGTCCTTACGATATCTTCGCCATCGAATACGGTTACCGTTGGTATGGAAAAGAAAATCCGGAAGAAGAAAAGGATTTACTTTATGATTTCCTGAGCCGCCATACCGACCGTCTGTATAAATACAGCGAAGCGCAGGATGTGCGTGATGCCGTAGATCCCCGTGCACAGAACGAAGATCTGGGTGATGATGCTGTACGTTCTTCCCAATATGGTATTGCAAACCTGAAGCGGATCGTTCCCGAAATTATAAAATGGACGACGACCGGAGAAAAAGGACAGACTTATGAAGAAGCTTCCCGCTTATACTATGCCGTAATCAATCAATGGAATAATTATCTGTACCATGTACTCGCCAACATCGGTGGTATCTATATAGAAAATACAATTGTGGGTGACGGACAGAAGACTTATACTTTTGTAGAAAAAGAAAAGCAACAAGCTGCCCTGAAGTTCTTACTGGATGAGGTACTGACTTATCCGAAGTGGTTATTCGACACAGAAGTAGGTGAATATACCTATCTGCTTCGTAACACTCCGCTGGGTGTGGTAGAAAATGCACCGACGCAGATACTGAAGAATGCCCAGTCCTATATTCTGTGGGATCTTTTATCCAACAACCGCCTGGTACGTATGCTTGAAAACGAAGCGGTAAATGGTAAAAAGGCTTTTACTGCCGTAGAACTGATGGATGGTTTACATCGCAGCATTTTTGCCACAACAGAACGGGGAGCATTGCCTGACGTCATGACACGCACCTTGCAGAAAAACTTCCTGGATGCCTTGATTACGGCCGCTGCCGAAAGCGAAGGGGTAAAAATCAACAAGAAGCTTATGGACAATCATTTCCTGCTGGATAACCAGTTACCGCTTTGCAGTTGTGATGAACATGCTCATCGCTCGTTGGATGCAGACCGGATGGGTGCCCGTCGCGAATTGAACTTCTACGGCTCTCAACTGAACCGCATCTCAGATGCCATTTCCGTGAAGCGAGGTGAACTGTTACGGATCAAGGATCTGCTTCAAAGTCGCCTGGGAACATCGGATGTGGCAACCAAATATCATTATAAAGACATGATTCTCCGTATTAACACGGCATTAGGGCTTTAAGTTAGCGCGCAAAGCACGCTAAAGGGTGATAAGGTGGTAATGTGATAAAGTACCACCCTATCACATTACCACTTTATCACACTATTAACTCGTTTTCAATTTAAGTATTAATTTTATTATTTTAACGGATGAAAAGACGCTTATCTGTCGCATTCATATTACTAATAGGAACGTTCACGTACGCCCTTGCCGCAAACCGGCAGGTAGAGGGTGTAGTCATCTCTTCTGAGGATAATTTGCCTCTCATCGGCGCTTCTGTCTATGTGACAGCCGATGATTTGAAGAAAGTTGGGAATAATCAGTCCACCATTGGTGTCATTACTAATATTGACGGGCAATTCTCCATCTCCATTCCGGAGGGAGTTACCCGTTTTTATTGTAGTTACGTCGGCTATGATGTGCTGGAAGTAAAGCTCATACCGGGCAAGAATAAATATGATATTACTCTCCAACCTTCCGCCCACATGCTTGATGCGGTAGTTGTGACGGGATATCAGACTGTGGAACGCCGTAAGTTGACGGCCGCCGTATCGAAGATCGATATCTCGGATCAGATGATGGGTGCAACCAAGAGTATAGACCAAGCATTGGCCGGACAGATTGCCGGACTTTCCGTAAGCAACATTTCCGGTACTCCGGGTGCTCCTGCCAAAATCCGTATTCGCGGTACATCCTCCCTGAATGGTACGCAAGACCCTTTGTGGGTGCTGGACGGTATTCCATTGGAAGGAACGAACATTCCCAATATGGAAGTATTGAAAGACATCGATAACATAGGTCAAACCGCTATTGCCGGTCTGAATCCTGCCGACATCGATAATATCACCGTTCTGAAAGACGCTGCCGCAACTGCCATTTACGGTGCCCGTGCTGCCAATGGTGTAATCGTGATTACTACCAAGAAAGGTAAAGTGGGCAAACCGGTTATTAACTTCTCCACTAAACTGACCTATTCTCCGAAGTTGAATATAGACCGTTTGAACCTGTTGAACTCAGAAGAGAAGGTAGGTCTGGAACTTGACTTACTGGCATCCGGTTATCCATACAGGGAAACCAAAGGCGAGGTATACCGCATTATTTCCGGGTTGGGAGAACTCAACAATTTCAAAGACGGAGGGTGGAACGCCTTGTCATCCAGCGCTCAAAGTGCAATAAATAAACTGAAGGCAACAAACACAGACTGGAGTGATATCCTTTTCCGCGACGCATTCACACAAGAGTATAACCTGTCTCTTTCCGGTGGTAGTGAAAAGGCAACTTACTATACTTCTTTCGGATATATGAAAGAGAATGGTAACGTTCCGAATGTATCTGCCGAACGTCTGAACTTAGTGATGAAGACCAGTTATAAAGTGAACAGCATTCTGAAAGTAGGTGCTTCTATGTTTGCCAACCGCCGTAAGAATTCAAGTTATCTGCCGGATTCGGATGGTTTAACCAATCCGATATTCTATTCTCGCCTGGCTAACCCTTACTTCACGCCATACAACGAACACGGTAATTACAACTACGACATTGACGTGGAGAATGATGTGGATATGGACTTTGGATTCAACCCTTTTGAAGAACTAAAAAACACTACCAACGAAACCACTATCAATGGTCTCTCATCTATTTTTGATGCAGAGTTACGTTTTGACGACCGGTTCAAGTTTACCACCCAGCTCGGTTTACAACTTGACAAAACATCCATCGAGAAGATTGCCGATGAAGAATCTTTTGCCATGCGTAAAGAAAAGAAGAACCATCGCAGCAATGGCGTAACTTACCTACCCGCCGGAGGATTTCACAAGGCCAATGAAAATTCATTGTCCCAACTCACTTGGAAAGCGATGGGAGAATATCGCGATACCTACAACGACATCCATGAGTTCGAAGCAATGGTAGGAACGGAAATCCGGAAGACATGGGAAGAAAAGCTATACAGTGCCGGTTATGGATTTGACCGGAAGACGCTGACAACAAAGCCGATCATCTTCCCGGAAGAAAGTCAGGCATTCAAATTGCATGAGAAGGCTCATGTGGAGAATGCATACGTGTCCGCTTTCTCAACCCTGTCCTATTCTTTACTGAACCGCTATACATTGGGAGGAAGTATCCGTTTCGATGGTTCCGACCTTTTCGGTGTAGACAAGAAGTACCGTTATCTGCCATTATATTCAGTCAGTGGTTTGTGGCGCATTTCCCAAGAACCTTTTATGGCAAGTGCCAAATGGATAGACAACCTGGTAGTCCGTGCATCATACGGTTTGCAGGGAAACATTGACAAGAACACCTCTCCTTTCCTTTTGGGAAATTACAGAATTGAAAATATCCTGCCGGGAGGTTCAGAAGATATGATTGACGTTTCCGGTGCACCGAACAAAAAGCTGCGCTGGGAGAAAACACATTCCGTAAATGCAGGATTTGATTTTGCTGTATTGAATCAGGCTATCAACCTGAGCGTGGACTACTACTACAGAAAAGGTGTAGATTTGATCGGAACCCAGATGTTACCGCTGGAAACAGGTTTCGAAATGTTGACCGTCAACTGGGCCAGCATGCGAAATCAAGGTGTCGAGGTCGCTCTCAGCACACGCAATGTCCACACCAAGAATTTTATGTGGACCACTAACTTCAACTTCGCATACAATAACAATAAGGTACTGAAAGAAGCACTGCGTGAAGATGCCTTGGAACCGGGCCGTGAAGGATATCCCGCGGGAGCCTTGTTTGCCCTGAAAACAGCCGGACTGGATGAAGAAGGTTATCCGATGTTCCAGGACAAAGACGGAAAAGCCGTATCGGCCATGGAATTCTTTAAACTTCAGGAATGGGGATTTGGAGCAACCGACCTGACAGCCCGCGAGCGTCGTGAACTTTACACGTATGTTGGTACTGCTGACTGCCCTTATACAGGCGGTTTCAATAATACTTTCACCTACAAAGCTTTTGAACTGGGTGTCAACTTCAGCTTCGACTTCGGTGGAAAGGTACGCAGTCAACCCACCTACTCTATCGTTGATTTCGACAAAGGACGTAACACGAACCGTGATATCCTGAATCGTTGGACTCCGGAAAATACGGAAACGATCTTCCCGGTTCTGCTGAGTCAGAACGAACGTCTGGACGAATATATGTGGTATTCAAATCAGAATGAAATATACCGTAACCTGGATATTTGGATCAGAGACCTGAACTATGTGAGACTACAAAATATCCGGTTGGGCTATACATTGCCTACTAACTTCAGCCGCACGTTGGGAATGACTTCCGCCACAGTTGCCATAGAGGGACGCAACTTATTGGTATTCGGCTCAAGCTACAAAAACTATCTCGATCCGGAAACCATGTCCAATGCTTATGCAACACCGGCTCCCAAGTCTGTGACCTTAAGCCTGAACTTGATTTTTTAATTTTATAGAGAGTAACAACAATGAGAAAAATATATATCATGTTATTGATGAGCAGTGTAGTATTGCTGACTGCTTGCGATATGTTGGATATCCAGCCTACGGGAAAAGTGATCCCCCAAACCTTAGCTGAGTACAGAGCGCTGATTGCCACAGCATATAAAAACGTTCCCGATGCCAGAGGACTCGCCTGCTTCCGTTCTGATGAACTGTATGTAAAAGATGATAGTTGGGAACAGGACCGTTATGGTAAAATAGAATGTTGGGATGACTTCAGTGCTCCGGGACAGACTACTTCCTTTGAATGGAAGAATTTCTATAGCATCATGTTCACCGCAAACTATACCATAGAAGAGCGAAACTCAATCAATGAAGGAAGCGAAGAGGACATCGACCAATTGATCGGTGAATGTTATCTGCTCCGTGCATACATGCATTTCCTGTTGGTAAATCTCTACGGACAGCCTTATACCCGTCCGGGAGCGTTAGAAACGAAAGCAGTGCCACTGAAGCTGAACAGCGATATCAACGAAATTCTGAAGAAAAATACCGTTGCACAGATTTACGAGGCGGTACTCTCAGATATCAATGAAGCTGAAAAACTGATTAATAAAGAATCCTGGGAACAGAAGTTTTCTTATCGTTTCACAACCCTATCTGTAAAAGCTCTGCGCGCCCGTGTATATTTGTATATGGGGCAATGGGAGAATGCGTATAAAGCCGCCGAAGCTGTTCTTACCGAAAAGAATACACTGGAAGATTTCAATGACGAAGCGTTCATTCTGCCAAACAACTACCAATCTGTAGAGAATATTACAGCCTTGGAACGCGGCATGAGCTCCAACTACACTCAGGCAGCGGTTCTGTCCGAAGCTTTAGCGTCTTCATACGGAGAAGGAGATTTGCGTCTGGATGCTTACTTCAAACCGGCTGACAAAAATGGCTATCGTTTCAGCCAGAAGAGTGGAAAAGATGATTTCCGTTGTTCTTTCCGTGTAGGTGAAATGTATCTGAATTCGGCAGAAGCAGCAGCACAATCGGACAAACTGCCCCAGGCACGTACCCGACTGCTGGAGCTAATGCAGAAACGCTATACCCCAGAAGCTTATGCAGCTAAAGCAACTGCGGTCAACGCAATGAATAAAGAAGCCTTGATACAAGAGATTCTGAATGAGCGTGCCCGTGAACTCGCTTTCGAAGGTCATCGTTGGTTCGACTTACGCCGTACTACCCGACCTCGTATTGAGAAAGTTCTCAAAGGAGGAACCTATGTGCTGGAACAGGATGACCAACGCTATACGATTCAGATTCCGAGAGAAGCGATAGCGGCTAATCCGGAGTTGTCTAATTAGCCAATCAGACATTCATAAAATATAAAACCTCCTTTCTCAATCCCCATGACAAGATTAGAAAGGAGGTTTTTTCTAAGATACACACAATTTACTCCACAGGAGTAATTTTCACAAAAGAAACTCCGTGATAGGGAACCTGTGTCCGGAACTCCCCATTGTATTCCCCTAAATCTTTTTGCCGCCACAGATCGCGAACAGACACTTTGCCTGTAATTCCCAGTTGCTTGAGAGCTAATTCAAAATCATACGTCTTCATTTGGATAGTTTCAGCCTCATCCTGATCCCACAGGATAAAATAAGGATCTATCTGGAAGAATCCTACTGCATACGAGCCATCATATAGTTTCTTGTACCATATCTGCCCATTGTCAGTCAGCAATTTTGTGGCCGGTGCTGCCAACGGGTCCTGATTCACAGCAATCACTTCATTATTTGTCAGTAAACTCAATGTAAAATCATCTATATCGGACATATCACAACCGATCAATAACGGAGCGGAGAGAATGCACCATAGAGAGATATGGTAATATTGTTCATCAGGAGTCAGAGCCGATTCATGAACCTTCTCTCTCCAAGCCTTACCCAGTTTTCCTACCACCAGCATATCGGGATCATTATAGTTCCCCGGTGCAGTAGCCTGAGCACAAACATCCTGAAAACAACCAATGGCTGTCACAACATTCCATTCATCGGTAATGTCACGGGTGGTGCGCCACAGTTCACCTCCTGCTTCCCTTGCCCAGTTCCAGACATTGGGAGCACCATATCCCACACAATAGACAATATCCCGATTCACTTTATCCAATGCATCACGCATAACAATATAGGGTTCCCGGATTGTTTTCTCTTCAGAATCCTTCTGAACCGCATGATAGCCGCAATGATCATATTTGAGATAATCTACTCCCCATCTGCCCCAAGTCCGTGCATCTATTTCCTCATGCTGATAACTGCCCAGATAATCACCACATGTTGTCGGTCCCGGTGAAGAATAAATACCGAATTTCAATCCCAGGGAATGAATATAATCAGCCAGGCCTTTAAAATCAGGGAATTTCTCATTAGAGAGCAGCTCTCCCTGCTTGGTGCGTTCGGCAGCTTCCCAGCCGTCATCAATGTTCACATACGTCCATCCGTATGCATGCAACTTTTCATTCATCATGCGGGCAGCCTCGCGCACTTTCTCATCATCTACAGAAAGTCCCCAGCAATTCCAACTGTTCCATCCCATCGGAGGAGTCAGAGCAATCCGGTCTCCTATTTTCAAGGTAATTTCTTTTTCGGCTACACCTTTTTCGTTCATGGCTTTCAGAAGCACTTTGAAATCTCCTCTAAGTTCGGTCTTTCCCGTAATAAAGCCGGTGGAAGTATCTAATTTCAGTCCGGCAGGGAGTCCTGACGCTTCAAAAGTCATTGGCCGGTTACCACTTGCCATAATCGTCATCAGGAACGGATTTCCCGGACGGGCACCATATACCAGAGGATTATTAATCCGTGGAGTTTCCGGAGCTTCCGGTGTCAGAATGTACTTCTCCTTAGCTACAGGCTTCGGCCAGGCAGGTATCGGGGTAATCTCTCCACGAGTCACAAACTTCACATTCAACCAGTCGGCATGGTCGTACATAATGCCATCGCCACATTCTTCCACCAATAGCAACACTTTATCAATGCCGGAGAGGTTGACATTGAACTCTTTTACGGGATCGCCCTTCTGCATCACACCGCTTTTCCAAAGTTCTTTTTTATCTCCGATTATCTTGAACTGCAATTTACCGGCATACAGGTTGTTATCATCGGCTCCAACCAAGCCACTCACTGAAACGGCTTTACCACCCAAATCATACAGCATACGGCTGATAGAATGAGCTCCGATCCCCCGTTCATACACAACACCATTTACCGTAAGCGGAGTCCATACCACAGACTGATTTATCTGCGGTATTCCCCAATCCTGCACAAAACAGGAATCCTTATAAACTTCATCCAACCAGAGTTCACGCTTCGGCTCGTTATTACAAGAGGAAACAAACCACAAGTTTGCCAAAAGAGCCAATGCGATAATTACTTTTGTTCCAAATTTCATAATACTTTGCTTTTTATTTCAGGACCGGATTAATAAACAACTCATCTATATATACCTGTTGTGGAGCTTCAAAAGCCACCTTTACATAGCGTACATTTTCATCCAGTTGGTTAAACAATATGCTTTCAATCCAGGCATCATGCTTGTTGTTCGGAAAATAAGGAGCGTCTTTTATGGAAGACAGATTATACTCTTTACCGTCTATTGAAGTATACAGATATGTCTTCACCGGCATACCTATCTTTTCCGGATTATAATTCAGCATACGCAACATAGCTTTCTGAACACGGGTTTTCTTTTGCAGATCCACTACAAATTCATGATAGCCGGCCTCAAACTTCACCCAGCGGGCATCCTTACTATCCTCTTCAGCAACCTTACCATCCAGTAACGGTTGCAAACCGGCCTTTCCAAGCATCATTTCCGGAGTCGCTCCATTGACTAATTTCTCCATAAAAGCCGCTTCCATCAGTTTCCAATATTCCTTTCCGTTCTTCCAGTCCATATAGTCAGTATACACTTTGTTCGACCAAACAGGTTGCCCCAGTTGGTACTTTGACTCAGGATCCTCAATGATACCGTAGAACATAAATGAAATGATCTTATCAACCCCCGCCGCAGATGCTGCAACCTGCTGGGACAGCAGCCTCGGATAGGCAGCCGGAATCAAGGCAGAAGTACGGTCATTGGTACCCTCTTCCCAAGTGAAAGTCTCACAATTTGCCCACATTTCAATATTCAGGCGGTTATGAATATCACGCAATCTCTGCCAGTTCTTCTTCAGACGGGGAAGTGTGAACTGATCGCGTACACACCCCACTTCATCCTGATAGGCAATGATATCCACTTTTAGTTTTTGCATTTGCTTCTCATATTCCGGATTATCAAATTCTGACAATCCGATTCCATAAGGAGAAATCAGGGTTTTCTTGCCCGGAGCCAATTTTTCAGCCTTCTCTGATAAAGTATTTACCGACTGCACCGCATGCTCCGCAAAAATAGGACACAGGCAATCTTCTACCGGTAAATACCAGCCATAAAAGGCCTTGTGGTTTTTATAAAGGGATGCCAACTCTTCCATAATCCGGAGTTGCCGTTCCTTAATTGCCGGATCAAGCAGATTATCATCCTGATCCTTTGCCCAACCACTACTCATGAAAATCTTCATATTATGTTTGGCCGCTTCATCCAGAATAGCATCCACAGGACTTTTCTTATCCTTATTATACCACCAAGGCATTATTTGCGAAGGATAATAAGATTTTCCTTCATTGGCAACCTCCATTAATACCAGATATTCGATACCCATAGCCGACAATTCACGTACTTTAGCCTCCCACAATTTCGGGTCCATATTATCAAAGCTCTGAGGATTCGTATATTTATTACGTACATCCTTGTATGCCAGATTGATCCAGCTACCTGTAACAGGTTTCACACCCAAAGCCGACTCGGTGGTTTTCTCTTTTTTCTGCTTACCGGAAGCGGCATTATCCGCACCCACCGTAACTATCGGCAGCGTAACCCATAAAACTGACAGAGCAAATCCTATCATTTGAAATTTCTTCTTCATAGTACACATATATAAATCTATAATTAAGTTATCAATTTCCTCCGGACACTATAATCAGTACCAAACCGGAGATAAAAAGAATAAGCATCAGCGTAAGCAACAGATTGGTAGACTTTGATGCCCCCTTAAACTCTTTCCAGATGAAGAGGCCCCATAAGGCGGCTACCATCGTTGCCCCTTGCCCTAGTGCATAGGAAATAGCCGCACCGGCTTTTCCGGCAGCGATATAGCTGCAAGCAGTTCCCAATGCCCAGATTATACCGCCCAACACACCCACCAGATGCGTATTGAAGTTTCCTTTGAAATACTGGCTGTAGGACACAGGTTCTCCCATAAAAGGTTTCTTCATCACCAGTGTATTGAACAGGAAATTACTGATAAAGATACCTATTGCAAACACGAACAAAGCAGAATAAGGAGTCATCATGCCTGCTGTGGGTGCTTCCAGATTTTCCAGGTCCATAGCTGCCGCCACAAAACGGTAAAAGAATGCCATCAGGATACCGGCGCATACAGCAACCAGGATACCTTTCTTACGGGTGCTCTGACCGGATGCTTTGGAAACTTTTCCGGACGCTATTCCATTAAAGATTATAGCCAGCACAATCAGGAAAACGCCCAGGAAAAGAATGACGGGATCTCCCTTCGGAACACTGAAATAATTGACAAATACACCCAGTACCAATGCCAGCCCCACCCCTACAGGAAAAGCAACCGACATCCCTGCCAATGACATAGAAGCCGATAGCAGAATATTAGAAGCATTGAATATCACACCACCCAGGAAAGCACTCCAGAAGTTCTCCGGATTCACTTGCAACAAGTCCTGTATAAATCCTCGCCCGGCCTCTCCCGTGCTGCCTAAAGTCAATCCCCAGATCAGAGAGAAAAGAACGATGCCAATCACGTAATCCCAATAGAACAACTCATAGCGCCAGGTCTTGGCCGCCAACTTCTGAGTATTTCCCCACGATCCCCAGCAAAGCATCGTAACCCAACACAACGCCACTGCCAATCCGTAACTTTCAACTATAAACATAATCGGTATTTTTAGAGGTTAATTTATTCATTCAGGTCCAGTTCTTTACGATGAGGAATAGAAGACTGCGCTCCCATTCTTGTCACGGCAACAGATGAAGCTTTAGAAGCCATTACAGCAGCTTGCCTCAAGTTCATGCCTTCTGCCAGTCCCACACATAAAGCACCATTGAAAGTATCGCCGGCAGCCGTTGTATCAACAGGTTCCACTTTAAAAGCATCCACGCAATATGAAGTATCGCCTTCTCTCACCAAACATCCCTTCGAACCCAAGGTTACAATTATATTCTGTACTCCCATCGCACTGATTTCTTTTGCAACCCGTTCCGCATCAGCATCATTCACAATCTTTATACCGGTAAGCATTTCGGCTTCAATCCGGTTGGGAGTAATCATAAACAGGTATCTGAGTAACTCTTTCGGAAGGCTCCGGGCAGGGGCCGGATTCAAGACTACCTTCACCCCTTTTTCAAAAGCTCTCCTGGCAGCATATTCCACCGTTTGAATCGGAATTTCCAGTTGCATCAACAAGATGTCTCCTTCGCACATTTCCTCCACAACTTTATCCACATCCTGCTCGTTCAGCAACATATTGGCTCCGGAAGCTACCACTATACTATTCTCCGCATGATCGTCCACACTGATCAAAGCAACTCCGGAAGCAGAGTTTTCATCAAGAGTGATATATTTTGTATCTATTCCCTCTTTCTTGAAATAATCCACTGACTGCTGTCCCAGTATATCATTCCCCAACTTCGCTACAAAGATCAGATTACCACCCAGCCTTTTCACTGCAACTGCCTGATTGGCTCCTTTACCGCCCTGGTTCATAAAGAATTCACCACCCAGAATGGTTTCACCGGGAGCCGGCAGATGAGAGGTCCTCACCACCATATCTATATTGGAACTGCCAATTACTATAATTTTCTTCATGGTACTATATTTTAAATAAATAAATGCATGTATGTATCACCGTGACAGAACGAACGTAGGAGCAACTCCCCCTGCATCCGATACTGCTACACGGGCTGTTATCACCTTCTCATCTCCCGGAAAGAGCGTAATGAAGTTATCACTCCAGAACACCGGATTAATCTCCTCTCCCCGGGCATCCTGCAAAGTCAGGTGGTTGAAGTGTGACAATCGGGCAGATTCGTTCTTCAAACAAATAGAAAAGACATATTCTCCTTCCTCTTTACTTACTTTAACCTCTTTCTTCAATTCCGGTTTTTCCATAGAAGTAAACCAGAAAAAGTCCATGTGCTGTGAGTAGAACCAATATAAATTCTCCGACAACAGCTTTCCTGCTTTATCGTGAAGTTCCAGCTTCACAAAGTAGTTATAAGAATACTTGCCATGCTGAGGCACCGTAATAATCTCTTTATAGCAATCGGGAGAAACCGTCAGTTGCTGAGAATGTTGCCAAGCCACCCTCATATCATTATTGATTACTTTCGCCGTCACCTTTACATCATCCAGCACCCGGTGGGACGCATTAATGACCGATATCTTAAAATCATTGGCATTCAACTGTACGTGTACCGGCTCCATCGCTTTCCTTGCAAAATAGTAAGAAGCGTTCGGCGCCAGATACCAGTCATAAATCTGCCAGCACACATCGGGCCAGCAGGAATTAATCTTCCAGATCATCACGCCGGAAGTTATATCCCACATCCGATGATTGGCTGCCTCAAACATAGCACGATAACCGTCAGCACTCAGGAACTGGGCATTATCGGCATATTCTTTCGCTGTCTTCGGATCACCAAACATCGTGCGGATGGCATTGTCATAAGAACGGTAGCAATAATTACTCACATCCCAGGCGCCATGTTCCGCCCAAATGCTATCCAACGGGAAGATGGGGCTGTTTACATTGGCTGTGCTCTCCGCGGTAGGAATAAATTTCCGGAGACTGTTGTACATCGGCACCGAAGGCATACCCAATTCATTGCGGAACATTTGCAAATAAACCTCACGTACTTTATCGAAGAAGTAAGAGGAAGGCGCCCAGTTATAGTCGGGTGCACCGTCATCCGTGGTTCCGGTGGGCAGGTCTTCCTTCAGATAGGGAGTCAGAGCATCCACATCCCAGTGGTAACTGGTGGTAGGGATGTATATACGTGTAGTATCAAGGCTCTTCACTTTCTCTTTCGTCAGCCTGTATAAGTTTTCATTCATCAATACTTCATTGACGCCTACCCACGAAATAATGGAAGGGTGGTTACGATACCGAAGCATCATATCTTCCACACAAGCAATCGCCAGATTATGATCCAGGGGATTGTTTTCGGTTTCAGTGCCGGGAGTCATGCGATAGCATTGATAGAAAACATGCCACCACATAAGGCCGTACTTATCAAAACTCTCAAACCACGTTTCGGAAGGAGAAGGCATATCTTCACTGCCTATCAGGTTGATATTAGCCTCCGCCATCAGGCGTACCTCATCATAAATACGCTTATCCGATTCCTCCAGCAGAATGTCCGGCTGAATCCAGCCGCCTTTGCAGAACACTCTTTTGCCATTCACATAGTAGACACGGCCGTACTCAACCTCAGCTTTGTCCCCGTCAACCTCAACTCTGTTCAGCCCAACCTCAACTTCACGGATGCCAAAGTCGAACTCTTTTGTATCGGATACTTTTCCACCTGTATTATATGACAACTTGATGTGATGCAGATATTGTTCACCATATCCGTTGGGATACCACAGGTAGGGATTCTTTATCAACAGGGAAGGGAAATCTTCGGAAGTCAGTTCTACGACTTTCTTTTCACCTGCACCCAGGCTAACTTTCTTTGTAATCTTTATAGGCTTCAGATAACCTTCCATGTGTTTGGTATAGGTGGGGAACTTCACATCGTTTACCAGGGTAATCAAAGCATTCACTTTTCCCTCTATCGCTTTTCCTGAGGTATTCTTCACCTCCAGTTTGATGTTCACATCCGCCAACGAAGTATCCTGTTTGGGTAAAGTAGTAACAATGAAAGGATTCTCGATCACGACTTCATCGGTAACCTCTATCGTTACCTTCTGATAGATACCCATATTCCGGTCTCTTACCACCGGAGCACAGTCCCATCCACCGGATATCTTTAAAGTCTCATCTTTAAAGATGTCATAAGAATGTCCACGCACAGGGCCGAACACTTTCAGCTGGGTACCCGGAGTAGGAACACCCGGATGATCCACCTGATATATCTTCACAGCAACACAATTGTTCGCTCCGGGAAGGGCATAGTCCGTAATATCAAGCTTGAAACGGCGGAACATTCCCACAATATCATTTTTATCGGCTACAAGCCGGCCATTAACCCAGACGTCCGCCCGATAGTTAATGCCGTAAAGGGTCAGCCATACTTTCTTACCTTTATAAGATTTAGGCAGAGTGATTTCCGTACGATACCAATAAGGGTCCTGCCAAGGGTTTCTTCCACTCTTCAGATAGTTATATTTATCCAGATCCATCCGGGCATTGAACTCGTCCGAAACATCGGGGATTAAATAATTATTGAGTCCGATACGCGGGTCGGGATATACATTCTCTTTCACCAAAGCATTCAGCACAGTAGTGGGAACCGTAGCCTGATACCACCCGGTTGTTGGATAGGATGGTTGCGAAACCTTGGCATCCGCATCGGCTATCTCGGATGAGTTTATAATTCTCCAATGCTCCAGTTCCAGAGATTGGGCTTTCAGCAACATGACATTGCAAAGTAGCAGGATAAATAATATGTTTCTCATAATTTCTGTTATTCTATTGCGGTAACCTTTGCACCATGCGTAAAACTACCGGGCACTAATTTCATTTCCTCCGCCCACGCATTTACCATCAGCTGCACGGGAATAATGGATGGAATGGCAAATAAGTCAGAACGCTCACAACGAACGTGTACTTCCAGCAAGTCCGGACTTTCAATGCCGGAAGCCGCATCCGATATGAGAATCACTTTACCTTTAAAACTCAACACATCCTCCACAAGTCTGATACTTGGATGATAAGCGCCGGATTGTGAATGAGCATAAACAATGCAGATAAAATCAGGTCCTACCATTTCCAAGGGACCGTGCCGAAACTCCCCGCCCAATAAGGCGGAAGCGGGAATTTTGGTGGCTTCCATAAACATTAGGGCAGTTTGGGCAACGGCAGCGAAAACCGTTCCCCTGCCTATCACTTGCACAAACGAATGTCCTTTCAGGAAAGTGAGCGAACGGGATAAATACGTATCTCTTTCCGCCAGCTGACGTTCAACTTCACGGATTATTCCGTCTAAAGCCTCCTCATTCACTTCATGCCTCTTCAGGGATTCTGCGAGCAGATAAACCGCCAGATAGGTTGTAATAAAAGTTTTCGTGGAGGTCATCTCTTCTTTGCCTGCCTTGCACAGCAGGCAATGAGTAGCCATTACGGCCAAAGAACTTCCGGATTCGTTCGTGATTCCGATCACCGTTATTGGCAACCGACGCTGCTTTTTAAGCAATTCAATCACTTCGTAGCTTTCACCCGACTGTGAAACGGCAATCAGCAAAGTGCGTTCCGTCAACGAAGGAGATTGAAAATGAAGCAATTCTCCGGCATTAATCGCGGAAGCGGGTATGGAAGCAGATGAGATCATTGTCGCAGCTGCCTGCGATATAAAGTAGGAACTTCCCATGCCGGTAAATACGATCCTGTCATATTCACCGGATTTCCATAAGGCACAGACAGTCTTCAAGCTTTTCTTCCCTTCTTCCGAACGGTAATAGCAGAAAGTCTGTTTCAATGCTTCCGGTTGTTCCTGTATTTCTTCTAAAAACTTATTCATAATAAAGTATTTCCCGTTTACTGATTGAGCATACCACGAGTTTCTTTCAGTTTCACCGGGTGAAACTGAGAGTTTCATGCTTTGGAATCAGGAGTTTCATCCCTTGAAACAAAGGGTTTCATTGCTTGAAACTCTTCGTTCCATCCGATGAAACTTTGCTTTTAATAGGGTTGCTTATTTTCCTTCAAGGTATTTCTTATACCCTTCATAGGTATCTGTTCCCGGTTTGAAGGTAGCCCAACTGAAATTCGTAATATGATCAGTAAACATTCCGGCTACTCTCAGCTGTTCCTCCAGCTCGGTCCAGGGTTTGGTCCGCATGGTAATTCTCGGGCACCAGCACTCTTTGAACGACTCTATATCTACTCCGAAAATCACTCCGTTAGCATCGCAGGCTTTCTTTATTTCGGCAAACCAGTTGGGCAGGTCCACATCAAAATCTACCAGACAACGTCCGCCTATATCCTGAAGATAAAGCACATCTATATCGGGAGTCTGGGCAAATATCTTACCAAACCATTTTCCGCAGAGGTCAGCGGGCATTCCCCTCCACAAAGCAGGAGCTATGCAGACTTCTTTCGGAGACTTCGACTTCACATAAGCCGCCACTGTCTGCAAATAATTAGCCAGCATAGACAAGGCAGGTTCCTGCTGCCAGCCTACCGGATACGAACCGTCATGAAATTCTTCGGTTATGTACCATCCCGCCAGACTGGGATGATTCCCCCAAAGGGCAAACAGTTCATCGAATACTTGTTTATTACGCTCCACCAGAAATTCATATTGTTCCGGTTTTGTGGTATCTTCCTTGCTATAATCACCGGGGTATAGTCCGACAATCAGCTTCATCCCGTTACGCTCGGCAGCATCGAACATTCGGTTCATGATATCATATTGCTTGGTCACCCACGGCAGATTTGTCGGCGAATAGAAAGAAGATTTTTCATTCGTGCGGTCATTGAAACCTTCGGCATACTGGATAATCCAAGTGTCAATGCCCACTTCACGGCTTGCTTTGAATTCTTCATCCCAGTTGGTCTCTTTATAGACGCCATTTAGCTGAATGAAAACACTGGAGAACTTGGGAGTTCCCTTGAATTCAGGAGTATAAGAGGTCAGTTGCTCCAGATTGTCGATGCAAAACTCACCTGTACACGTGCTATTATCATCGTTCGTGATTTCAAGACGATAACCTTCAAGGCGGTTCAGAACCAGTTTGTTTTCGCCCAGATCACGCCCTTTGGCAAAAGTAAAAGCCTCATAAGGCATCACTACACGTGTCCATTCTTCCTTGGTCAGTACATCCTTATCCACATACTCGAAGAACTGCCAGCGATCTTTCTCATGAAGCGCATCCTGCGTAAACTGATCCACATCCTGAATAAGCATGAAACGGAATGTACCTTTATTATTCTTATTACCTTTCACCCAGATGGAAAGTCCCAACGGATGGAAAGACAAATCACTGCGATAGTCTCCCCCACTCTGCTGGATATATACGGATTCGGTTCCGGACGCATTGCCGGAGAAAGAGTATTTAAGCTCGAAGCTTCCCGTTCCCTCCACACAGTCATCGCTGATAAAACGGTCTATCGAGGTTTGCGGTGACTCGGGAAGTCCTTTCATTTCGTACACCACACAGTTCATCTCGTCGTAAGCATTCAAAGTCTTTACCGCACGTGCTTTCGCTACTATCTCCTCTGCTGTGGGGGCCTGCTTACTACCGCAAGCCGCCAACACAAGCAGCAGAGAAGAAATACTGATTAGGGATAGTATATTTTTCATATTTATTTCGTTGTATAGATTATTACTTCGGTTATCCATATTTTCCCGTTCGATACGGGATTTTTCCATTTAAAAGTTACAGTGTGCTTCCCTACGGGACGGTCATAGCAGAAGAACAATTCACACTTCCGGTGATTGATATATTGGGGCAAGGCGGTTGTTTCATAGAACTGTCCATCGATATATACATCCATCTCCGCCGTATAGTCTGTCGGAAGCCCACCTGCCACATATCCTTTTACAACCAGTCCGGTTCCTTCGAAAGAGAAGGGATTTACATCATCTATGGATTTCTCTATTGTAAGTTTATCGCTCACTTTCAGATTCTCAAAAGCTACTTCCAAAGCAACAGGTCTGATGTTCTCCCGTCTGATTATGAAGTCTGTTCCTACCTTCCCGTTTCCATGTTTCTGCAACATCTCGCTGGCATGTCTGTACGTCATGTCATAGGCTTTATTCAGACTGATATCCGTATTGGAGAAAGGTATGTCTTCTACTTCATACAAAGCTTCTTTCCAGGATTCGGGGATGTTGCTGTATCCTATCATGGTTCCCAGGATGCCTGCGGCTGAAGCCGGATTACAATCAGAGTCCTGACCGGCACGCGTAGCGATATCTATGGTCTTTGTGAAATCCCCCTGTCCGTAAAGCAAGCCCAGGAGTATATAGGCACCGTTTATCTTCGTACCGATATTAAAGGAATTATGAATGCCTTCGGGACAGCTGATTTCTTCGCTCCACTTGTTCTGCAACTCGAACCAGGTTCGTTTCCAGTCTTTCGGATATTTCCTGTGCCAGCGAATTACGTCCGACATACATTTGTGGAAATCGCTTTCTTCCGGTATCACCTTCAGCGCTTCTTTTACGATATATTCTATATCATTGCTGACATAAGCCAGAGAGTACATGGCTGCCACATAAACTCCGCCATACCATCCTTCACCATAGGACATGATATGCCCCACCCTATCGCAGATTTCAGCGGCCTGATTAGGCATTCCCGGTGACATAATCCCGGCAAAATCCGCTTCAATCTGGAAGTCGATGCAATGTGCATGAGGGTTATTCTTCCAGTAACCGCTCTGGGGTGCTTTCACTCCCTGCAACAGATTGTAGCGGGCTACCTGGTTGGCATGCCACAACGGATATTCTGTCCGTCCGAAAGCCGTCGCAAAAGAATCAACCGGAGCATCCAGCCCGCATCTTTCGAAGACTTCCACAAAAGTCAGATCCACATAAACATCATCATACAAACCGGGAAAGGTATCATACCAATTCTTGACCGTATGCTTATCCCAGGGAATGGGAATATAATCCTGAATGATAGTTCCCAGGAATTTAAACTCAGTAGGTCCTCCGTAACTGCATCCCAAGGTCTGACCCGCCCAGGCACCTTTCACTTTATCACGCAGGCTCTGCTCGGACAGAACCACTTCTTTCTTTCCTTTATGAACGGCGGCAGCCAGATCGGCTATAAAGAAGAAAGCCATCAGGAGCCATATTATATTTCTTTTCGACATACTCATTTCTTGTTTTTATACTGGTTGTACCACGCACTGTATTGTTCATACAGACGCAGGGAATCCGGATGTCCGGCAATAATATCAGTACCGGGCTTATTCATGATACCGATATACTGATAACAGAGAATCTTATCTACAAACGGAGAGATATTCTCCATCTGCCTGATAATGCGTTTGTTGAAGTCGGCAGGCAACAGATTGCCTCCGTCCCCATCTTCAAAATAGAACAGTTCCATGTCAGCCCATAGTCTTGCTCTGGAAGCTTTCTCATGAGCCTTGTACAAGATTTCATAGAATCTGGCGGAATCTTCCAATGCGGTATGGTTCACTCCCACTCCATCCTGGTAAGCAATGATATCGATATTCATTTTCTCTAACTGGCGGACAAAATAATCATCGAAACGTGCTTCTTTAATGAAGTACGGGGCTATCAGATTGACACAGTTCGGAGTTAACCTTTGGGCAAAGTCCGCACAATCATTGACGTACTTCACGCACTCATCAATGAAATAGGGTTGCAACTGGGCTTCGTTCGGGAAATACCACCCGTAGAAACTTTCGTGGTGGGAATATTTTTGAGCTACCTCTTCCATAGAACGAAAACGTAACTTCTGCACGCCTTTGTCTATCATCATGGTATAAGCATCCAACTCTCCCCAGAAATCATTGCTCACAAAGAACTTGATGCCACATTCATCGGCGGCAGCAAGTACCGCCTCCAAAGGATCTTCACATCCCATCGGGATTTGAGGAGCTATCTGTGAAGGATAGAACGGCTTTCCATCCAGAGCTACACCCATCATAACCAGATACTCCATTCCAATCTCACGCATTTCGAAAATCTTCCGCCGCCATTGGTCGGCAGTAAAATGCGTCAATGCCTTATTCCAGTTTCCCCCTTCCGAAGCCGAATGCCGGAACTCAAACCAGGAACCGGAAATGGGTTTCAGCTTTTTGCATGAAGATGACACTGCAACGGCAGAAGAGTTTGCACGTATAGATTGAGGCATGGCTAGCATGGCAACGCCCCCTAATCCCAGGTATTTTATAAAGTCACGTCTTCGCATCTCTTGTTTTTTTCAGGTTTACTCAATCACTTTATCCGTCAGATCCCAGCCCATAATCGTAGAGATATAAGGAATTATCCACATCGCCATTTTCTTATGTCCCGAATATCCGGGATGCCATGCAGCCCCCAGGTCGGTAGTCCGGTTATAGAGATTCTTATCCAGTTTCAGTAGAAAGACTTTCGAATCATTCACTTCGTTTATTATCGCTTCATAATAACTGAATACAGGGGCCTGCATAGCTACAGGGTAAATGCACAATATGGGAATATCTCCATAATGCTCACGCAGTTGTGCAAGAATCTGTTTGTACGCTTTGGTGAATTCGCTTTTGTAAGGATGAGGCTCCGTTGAGAAATCATTGGAACCTAAATTGATAACTACCAGATCCGGACGATATTCCTTAAAATTCCATTTATGGGTGAGGTCTTCGTCAAAGGTATTCAACATCCGGTCTTTCATCGTAACCTTCGACACGCGTACCGAATCACCATAATTGCGAGCGGCTCCTCTACCGGAATGGGCAATCAGTGTATAGTCCGCATCATAATAACGGGCTAGCATAGAGGCAAATGTGAGATTACAATTTTCCGTCTCTACCAGGAAAGGTTCATCGCGATGTTTCCCGTCTGTGCCATATCCGCAGGTGAGTGAGTTTCCGATAAACTCGATATGCCGTGTACGCACTGCCGGCTCTTTCGCCAGGCGTCCCGAACCGGACAAGACAAACTGATGGACAGTTGTCTTGCCGAATTCGCCTTCGGAACGTTTCTGTATCTTCAAACTATGAATGCGCTTGTCTATGCCCGATACCAGATGAATCAATGTATCCGTTCCGCATACTTTCACGACTTTATGCAGTTTGCCATCAACAAATACATTATAATAGCTCGTTCCTGTTTCAGAAACTTTCACTGACAGCTTTCCACCAGTAAAGCGGGTTTCCAGATAAGTGCCTACCCAGTCGAAAGCTACCGAACCATCGGGGGAAACCAACGTTCTGCCGGTATATCGCACGGCAGGATCATTCCCTTTGTAAACAGTTCCATTTTTTTGAGCTTTCAGTTCCGCAGAGCAACTTATCCCTATCAGGATAAACAGATATAGACAATAACGTTTCATCATTTTCTTTATTTACGTTTCTTATTTTTAGCTTTCAATTCTTTCAGGTATTTCATGTATCCGTTGAACAAGTCGATAGTACGTGCTTCGCCCACACGGATAGACATCTTCGGATCATTGAATACCCCCGGGAACTGATAGCAAAGAATCTTCTCGAAGTTATCAAACAGATTCAAGTCACGGATGATTTCTTCTACCGGACGGGGATAGAGGGAGTTATCCGGATTGAACAGGAATACTTCCAGGTCGAACCACAAATGAGCTTTAGCCTCATCACAAACTTTCTGCAACATATTAGCCGCTTCCTTACCGGTCAGATCACCGTCCGGCATACGGGCAAATCCGAATGGGCACAAGATATCCAGATGCTCCATAAGTGCCGGATATGTATCCATTCCGTTGGGAACTTCAAAACTGTTGGTAGCCAGCATTATCGGTTTGTCCGGTGCAAGTGCGTTACAGTAAGCCTTAAACTCTTTGAAGAAATTCACGATATCGTCTTTTCTCTTTTTACGCATCTCGGGGCGTTGTTCCCAGTTATCCAGACCGCCGCCACTCTCTTCGGATACATAGAAGGCATAAAAGGATTCGTGGTGACCATACATATCCCACAGTTCTTTAGCCACCCGTTTGTGCCATTCCAGAGATTCGGGGGTAAAGTCGAACCAGGCAAACATACCCACTCCCATCAGTACATTCATGCCCTGTTTATCGGCTTCCGTCAGGATGGCTTCAATCGGGTCTTTGGCTGTAAGTTCCATACGGCCGGGATACAGTTTGGAAGGATAGAAGGCTTTACCTACATAGTTATCCACATTGGTAGTATGTTTGCCTACATATTCTTCATTGCGGAAAACTTCCTGAATGACCACCATATTCATTTCCAGCTTATTCATGGAACGGATCAACTCTCTCCATTGATCGTCGGTCATCTTCTTGATATCCTGATTCCAATGTTTTCCTTCGATTTCGCTCCAGTGATAGATGCCCGTCCAGGCACCGGATATCTGTTGGATAGAGCGAATATCCGATTCAATCACTTCTATATCTTTTGTCTTCCGATAGGCCTTGCCTTCATTAGCCACTTTGAAGATCACTTTATTCTTCCCCACCCGGTCCTTGGTAGGTATAACCACCTTAACCGTTTCGGCCTTTCCGGCAGGGATTGTCACAACCGTTTCGTATAACAGTGCATCTTTATTCTCTTTATTCCAATACAAAGCTACCTGATAAGTCTGTTGTGAAGCACTTTCGTTCACAATACCACCGCGGATATCCAGATCGACTTTATTAGTGATTTTTCCCGGAGGTATTAAAGTTAAGCTCACTTTATTCTCCGCCTGCAAACTTACCAGACTGAACAAAGAAAAAAGAACAAGAAATATATACTTCATACTTTTATGGTTTTATCAGATTAAAAGAAATTATCAGGATAGGACACAAAAGATTCTATTTCGCCATTTAAATCCGGAAAAACCAGACGTGCCGCTTAACAAAAACGATGCGTTTCAAAAAGT
>OGUL01000074.1_pt1 | contig 122009 bp, 145 predicted proteins | sample 1553651 | NCBI WGS metagenome assembly OGUL01 (sample SAMEA2580048, study PRJEB22360) | human gut metagenome | biome: human gut; feature: human-associated habitat; material: faeces | place: Denmark | collected 2008/2010
AGCCATAGCATGGCTGACGATACAAAAATTTATTATTTTTTATTGTCCTCTTGACGGGGAGCATACCAATGATGATGGTTCTTATTTTAGTCTTACATATGAAATTCTTTAACAGATTAGTCAATCTTATCCATAGAATCTTTTGCATTCTGGAGAACTGTGTCAAAAGCAACTGCAGCTTTTGCATATTCTTCGTCGCTTTCGATGTTGGAAAGCATCGGATCACCGCTCTCAGTACGGGCAAATGCGTAGAGGTAAACCTCGCCGCTTTCATTCTGACCGTTCTCATCAAGTGGGAGAAGTGCGATATATTCCTTCGCATCTACCGGGAAAACGGTGAGGATCGCACATTCTACCTCTGTATCGTCTTCCATGGTAAGGGTGATTGTCTTGTGGTTTTCAACAGGATCGCATCCGCCGGCTGAACTGCATCCACCACCGCAGGAAGCGCAGTCACTCGGGTTACATCCGCCAGCTGTAAATTCGTCACTCATTTTATATTCCTCATTCTTTCTTATTTATCAGGGACTATGTTTATCTGATGTCAGTTCATTGTAGCAGAAACCGGAAAAAAATGCAATGAGCAGAAACCGGAGAAAAAGAGGTTTTTTACAGTCATGAAACGTGCTATAATAGACCAGAAGCGTTCAGGGGAGAATCGTTAGAAAATGCTGAACAGGGCTAATAAGAAAACAAAGGGGATCAGTTGATTATGAAATTAATCTCATGGAATGTAAATGGTATACGTGCATGCATTGGCAAAGGGTTTGAAGAGAGCTTTGCAGCACTTGATGCGGATATTTTCTGCCTGCAGGAAACGAAATGCCAGCAGGGGCAGGTGAAGCTGGAACTTCCGGGATATTATCAGTATTGGAATTATGCCAACAGACGGGGATATTCCGGAACTGCTGTTTTTACAAAGAAAGAGCCACTGTCTGTGGCGTATGGAATTGGAATTGAGGAACATGACAAAGAAGGGCGTGTGATCACCCTGGAATATGAAAAATTTTATCTGGTGACTGTATATACACCAAATTCCCAGAGTGAACTGCGCAGACTGGAATACCGTATGCACTGGGAAGAGGATTTTCTGGCATACTTGTTGAAATTGCAGGAAAGTAAGCCTGTGATCTGCTGCGGGGATTTCAATGTGGCACATCAGGAGATCGACCTGAAGAATCCTAAGACCAACCGGAAAAATGCCGGATTTACAGATGAAGAGAGAGCATGCTTTGGTAAGGTGCTGGAGAGTGGATTTATCGATACATTCCGTTATTTTTATCCGGATGTAGAGGGCAGATATTCATGGTGGTCGTACAGATTCAAGGCAAGAGAGAAGAATGCAGGGTGGAGAATTGACTATTTTATCACGTCTCCACAGTTGAAGGATAAGCTTGAAGGCGCAGAAATCCATTCTGAAATTATGGGTTCCGATCATTGTCCGGTAGAACTTCAGATTACATTATAGCGTTGTATAGTGTTTCTGAAAAGTGTAATGAGCAACAAGAAAAAATATGAAGGAGAGAAAGAGATGGCTGAGAGCAGAAAGATGAAAACAGAAAAGGGGCTGGCTCTTGTGCCTGGTGCAAATCCGTTGGCAGATGGCTGTAATTTTGCAGTTGAGGTACCGGAAGACAGCAGAGCATCTCTGATTCTCTACAAAAAGAGATCAGCAAAACCTTATGTGGAGATTCCTTTTACAGAAGAAAACAGAACCGGAAATGTATATGCAATGTATATTCCGGATTTTAATCTGAAAGAGTACGAGTACAATTTTCTGATAAATGGAAAGGTGTATACTGATCCCTGTGCGTACAGGATTCTGGGACGGGAACGCTTTGGTGCAGAGGTGGGTACGAATCCGCACAAAGTCAGGGGAGGATTTCTTAAAAAAGAAGTTTTTGACTGGGAGAACGACAAAAATCCGGCTATTCCATATCACGAAATGATCCTTTATAAACTGCATGTGCGCGGATATACAAAAGCGAATCGGACGATAACCGGTACAAAGGGAACTTTTCAGGCACTGGAGGAAATGATCCCGTACTGGAAGGAGCTTGGTATCAATACAATTGAACTGATGCCTGCATATGAATTTATGGAAAGCGGTACCTGTAAGAATTCTGAATCTGAGAAAATGGTATCTGAGAAGCATACACAGGGACGTGTTAATTTCTGGGGATATATGTATGGCTATTATTTTGCACCCAAGAGATCTTACTGTGCAACAGATGATCCGGAGAAAGAGTTTAAAACATTCATTAAAAAACTGCATCAGGCCGGAATTGCCTGTATCATGGAAATGTATTTTCCACGAGAATGTAATCCTGTGACAGCACTCAGAGCATTGCAGTTCTGGAAGCTTTACTATCATGTAGACGGATTTCATGTATTGGGTGAGGGAGTTTCTGCCAAATTGCTGATGCATGACGGGGTTTTAAGTGATACCCGGCTGATGTTTCACGATTTTGATGAGAGCCAGATCCGGAAAAAGAAGAAACCGGAAGACAAATGTATTGCACAGTATAATCCGGGATTTTTGCAGGATATGCGCCGTTTTCTGAAAAGTGACGAGGATATGGTCTCAGCGGCTGCTTACCATATCAGAAGGAATCCAAATACCTATGCAGTCATTAATTATATGGCCTGTCAGGATGGCTTTACCATGAATGATATGGTGACCTATAATTACAGACATAATGAAGCAAATCAGGAGAATAATCACGATGGCAGCAGTTATAATTATTCCTGGAACTGTGGCGTGGAAGGGCCAAGCAGAAGGCTGCAGATCAGACAGATGAGAGAACGTCAGATCAGAAATGCTTTTCTTATGGTGCTGCTCAGTCAGGGTGTTCCTATGATCTATGGCGGGGATGAGTTTGGAAATTCACAGAACGGAAATAATAATGCCTATTGTCAGGATAATCAGGTTGGATGGATTGACTGGAAAGCACTGAAGAAAAATGAATCCCTGTTTCAGTTTGTAAAGAATGCCATTGCTTTCCGGAAAGAACATCCGATTCTTCATGTTCCGGGAGAAATGTACGGAGTGGATTATCAGACCAGGGGACTGCCGGATGTTTCCCTTCATGGAGAACGCGCATGGTATATGAATTCTGAGAACACATCCAGACTGCTTGGAATTATGTATTGTGGCGCCTATGCGCACCGGGCAGACGGCAGCGAGGATGCTTCCATATACGTTGCATATAACTTTCACTGGGAAGATCGTATTTTTGCGCTTCCTAATCTGGCAGGATACAGAAAATGGAAGAAAGTGATTGATACCAGTGCTGTGAAAGAGAATGGTTTCCTGGAGCAGGAACAGGAAACTTATAGTAAAAAGCTGAAGGTCACACCGCGTACGATCGTGGTGCTGATGGCTGTAGAGGAGGAGAAGAAAGATGCATCCGTGGCTGCACTTTAAAACAATAACCAGACATAAGCTGTTGGTTATGCATTACTGTTTCCGGGCTGGTATGTATAAACAGGGACTGCTTCATGACCTGTCCAAATATGCACCTGTGGAATTTCTGGTTGGATGTAAATACTATCAGGGAGACAGAAGTCCCAACAATGCAGAAAGAGAAGATACAGGAATATCAAAATCCTGGCTTCATCATAAAGGGCGCAACAAACATCATTTTGAGTACTGGGTAGATTATGCACCGGGAGATGAGCATATCATCAATGGTGTGCCCATGCCCCGTAAATATATTGCGGAAATGGTGATGGACAGGATCAGTGCTTCCAGAAATTATCTGGGGGATAAGTATGATCAGCATCAGCCACTGGACTATTATCTGAAAGGTAAGGAAAAGCTGTGGTTTATCCATCCGAAGACAAAGAGAGATCTGGAGGGATTGCTGCGGATACTTAATGATCATGGGGAAGAGGTACTGATTTCCTATATTAAGAATGTTTATCTGAAAAAAGATAAAGCCCTGGAGCGTGTCTGAAAAATCATTCCCGCAATCTGCACGCCCCACTTTGCGGTATATTTTGTCCGAATTCGGTTGTCGTAGCCCACTACGACGCCCTCATCCGAACAAAATCTCCCACAAATTGTGACGCACATCTTGCGTAAAGCATTTTTCAGACACGCTCTGGCAGGCAGAAAACATACAGCAAAAAGAGAATGTAAACAGGCTGGCAGACAGAAACAGATAAATTTCTGATTGACAGAGTACCTGTTTGGGTGTAAAAATATAAAACAGTTACTGTGAAGGTCTTTGCCGGACGGTAATAGTAATAATTCCATAAAATGGCGGAAAAATGTCGAAAAACAAGAAATACACTTGCGTGATGCTAAGGTAATGTGGTAAAGTAGCCGGGTACAGAAGTGGTACCCGGTTACTTTTTGCAGTATATAAAATGACTGTATTCTGTTTTTGGATAAATATGTGAAGGAAACAGAACATACTTTGACAAATCCAGAGTGTATGAAAAAAAGAAGAAAAAAGGAGGAGTAAATTTGAGTGGTACAACAATGGTCATATTGTCCGCATTTGTTGCCTATCTGTTACTTATGATAGTCATTGGTGTGGTTTATATGAAAAAAACAAGCAGCTCGGAAGATTATTTTCTGGGCGGACGTGGACTGAATGCATGGGTAGCTGCTCTTTCAGCACAGGCATCAGATATGAGCGGATGGCTCTTAATGGGACTTCCGGGAGCGATTTATTCACTGGGAACAGGACAGATCTGGATTGCTGTAGGTCTGTTCATCGGAACTGTATTAAACTGGGTGTGTATTTCACACAGACTTCGTAAATATACGATCGCAGCAAACAATTCCCTTACAATCCCGGCATTTCTTGAGAACAGATTTCAGGATAAGAAGAGAATCCTGTTATTGCTTTCATCCATCGTGATCGTAATCTTTTTCCTGGTTTATACAGCTTCTGCACTGGCAGCAGGCGGTAAACTTTTTAACACAGTATTTGGAATTGATTATCATATAGCTCTGGCAATTGGTGCAGCAGTCATCCTCTGTTATACATTTATGGGGGGATTTATGGCTGTATGCGTAACTGACTTTGTACAGGGAACACTGATGCTGATCGGTCTTCTGATCGTTCCGCTGGTTGCATATCTGACACTGAGCGGAAGTCTGAGTGATCTTCTGACACAGAGTGGAGCACCGGGTGGAGCAGCAGCTTTCCTGAATCCTTTTGAGAACGGAGAGCGCCCATATACATTTGTTGAAATCTTTTCCCAGCTTGCATGGGGACTTGGATACTGCGGTATGCCTCATATCCTTACCCGCTTCATGGCTGTAAAGAGTGAGAAAGAATTAAAAAAATCCAGTGCGATCGCAATCGTGTGGGATATCCTTTCTCTGACAGCAGCGTGCTTTATCGGTATTATAGGTCGTGCATATCTGCTTCCGACTGTACTTGGTGAAAATGGTGCATCTTCCTCAGAGAGTGTATTTATCGAGATGATCAATAAACTGTTTTCCAGTCATCTGGGACTTCCGTTTATCGGAGGAATCTTCCTCTGCGGTATTCTTGCGGCAATTATGTCCACAGCGGATTCACAGCTTCTGGTAACAGCGTCCGCAGCATCTGAGGATTTATATCATCAGTTCATTAAGAAGGATGCAGACTCAAAGGAAATCCTTGCAGTTGCAAGATTTACGGTTATCGTGGTGTCTGTTCTGGCATTTGTGATCGCGTGGAATCCGAACAGCAGTATCATGGGACTGGTATCCAATGCATGGGCTGGTCTTGGTGCAGCGTTTGGTCCGACTGTGGTAATGTCACTGTTCTGGAGAAGAACAAACCTTGCAGGTGCAGTTGCAGGTATTGTTTCCGGTGGTCTGACAGTTATCGTCTGGGATTATATACCGTTTGCGGCAGGACAGACTCTTGGTTCTTATACAGGACTTTATTCTCTGGCTGTAGGTTTTGCTGTCAGCCTTGCGATGATCATTATCTTCAGTCTGGCTACAAAAGCACCATCCAAAGAAATCACAGATGTGTTTGATAAAGTGACAGGAAAATAATAGAATAGAAAGACTATCCATTTTCGGATGAATTTGTTATAATGGCAGTAGCGCAAAAAAGCGTTACTGCTTTTTTAACCTGATAAACTGCGGAGCAGTTATTCGGTGTAGAGCTGCGTAGCGAAGCGGACGATTTTATCCGCTTGATTATTACAAGAAGAAGGTGTCGCACATGAAGAAATATGATTATCTGATAGTAGGAGCCGGCCTTTTTGGTGCAGTATTTGCACATGAGGCCACAAGACGGGGGAAAACATGCCTTGTGATCGATAAGAGAGGTCATATCGGCGGTAATATTTACACAGAAGAAGTAGAGGGGATCCAGGTACACAGATACGGTGCACATATTTTCCATACTTCCAGAAAACAGGTGTGGGATTATATCAATCAGTTTGCAGAATTTAATCATTTTGTAAATTCACCGATCGCAGTCTATAAGGATGAGTTATATAATCTGCCGTTTAATATGAATACCTTCCATCAGCTCTGGGGAGTACGTACTCCTGCAGAGGCAAAAGCGAAGATACAGGAACAGATCGCAAGAATGCACATTACCCATCCGAAGAACCTGGAGGAACAGGCGCTTGCACTGGTTGGACAGGACGTATATGAGAAACTGGTAGAGGGATATACAAGGAAGCAGTGGGGCAGGGAGTGTAAAGATCTGCCGGCATTTATCATAAAAAGACTGCCTTTGCGTTATACTTATGATAATAACTATTTCAAAGATCCTTATCAGGGAATCCCCAAAGGTGGATATACACGTATTGTGAAGAAACTTCTGGAGGGTGTACAGGTATGTCTGAATACAGATTTCTTTGCAAACAGAGAAGAACTGACTGCACAGGCAGATAAAGTACTCTTTACAGGTATGATCGATGAATTTTATGACTATTGTTACGGAGAACTGGAATACAGATCACTGAAATTTGAGACAGAAGTGCTGGATATGGGAAATTATCAGGGCAATGCGGTTGTCAATTATACAGATTATGAAGTTCCGTATACAAGGATCATCGAGCATAAACATTTTGAATTTGGTACACAGCCAAAGACTGTGATCACCAGAGAATATCCGGCAGCATGGGAGAAAGGTAAAGAGCCGTACTATCCGGTCAATGACCCGAAGAACAGTGAACTGTTTGACCAATATGAACGTCGCGCACTGGAAGAGAAGAATGTGATCTTTGGCGGAAGACTTGGCATGTATCGCTATATGGATATGGATCAGGTTATTGAAGAGGCACTGTCTCTGGCAGAAACAGAGCTTACCTATGAAGAGCCATGAAAGTAGAGTTTTGGATCGTAAGAGAAAGGTAACTGTAAAGGCAGCAGACAGTTGCAGATAAAGTAACCGGAAAGGACAAATATATGACAGACACACCAACAATTGCTCTTTATTACAGAGAGCATGATCCGATGAAAAGAAAGATGTTTCTTGACCAGTCTATTGCGGCAGGTGAAGATGAGGAGGCAAATGCTGTCCGTAAGGAACTGTGGGAACTGCGTTACGGAGAACCTTCAGAGGCAGGCTCCGGTACACGTGCTGATGGATATCTGGCACTTTGGATGGCAATGGAATACAACAAGGATACAGCGGGAAAGCTGTTTGGTTTAAAGAGGGCCAGAAAAGAAATCGGGAAAAATCTTACCAGGCTGAAATTCAGAGAAATGCAGGAGAAAAGTGAGCTTCACAGAGAACTGCTTTACAGAGAATGCTGCCATATGGTCAAAACCTATATGGAACTCTGCGAGAAGGATAAGGCCTATAACACGATCTTGTGCGGGATTGTCCATATCAGTGAGAAAAGTGCAAAGAGTAAGATTCAGAACGATATTTATACCACTGCCATTGCATTTCCGGAGGAAATCAACATGCAGGAAGAACTGGAAATGATAACAAGGGCAGCAAGAGAAGTTTATGAGGCACATTTCCCGGGAGAAGGCGGATTATAAAGAAAAGCCCAAAAAAAATTACTGGAGGCATACATGAACAAAGAAAATTTGACGGCTTATGAAGTTGTGACAGAAGAAAATCTGACAGATATCCATTCTACAGGCTGGCTTCTGCGCCATAAGAAAACAGGTGCAAGAGTTATGCTGATCGAGAATGATGATGAGAATAAAGTATTTAATATCGCATTCCGCACACCGCCTAAGGACAGCACAGGTGTGGCACATATCCTGGAGCACAGTGTACTCTGCGGTTCAAGGGAATTTCCATTAAAGGATCCTTTCGTAGAACTGGTAAAGGGTTCTCTGAATACGTTCCTGAATGCTATGACTTATCCGGATAAAACCTGCTATCCTGTAGCCAGCTGCAATGATAAGGATTTTCAGAATCTGATGCATGTTTATCTGGATGCGGTATTTTATCCGAATATCTATAAAAGAGAAGAGATTTTCCGTCAGGAAGGCTGGAACTATCATCTGGAACAGAAGGAGGGACCGCTGAAATATAACGGTGTTGTATATAATGAGATGAAAGGTGCTTTCTCCTCGCCGGATGAAGTTCTGGAACGGGAGATTATGAATCACCTTTTCCCTGATACCACTTATGGATGTGAATCAGGCGGTGATCCGAAAAATATTCCGGATCTTACCTATGAAAATTTCCTGAACTTCCACAGAACCTATTATCATCCTTCCAACAGTTATATTTATCTGTATGGAAATATGGATATGGAGAAGAAACTGGCATTCATTGATGAGCATTATCTGTCGCATTTTGATTATCTGGATGTGGATTCTGTTATTCAGGAACAGAAAGCATTCGGAGCATGCCAGGATGTGACTCTTGAGTATCCGGTTGCTGAGAATGAGGGAGAAGAGGACAATACCTATCTTTCTTATAACATGGTTGTGGGAAATGCTGCGGACAGTCAGATGGCGATGGCATTTGAGGTATTGGATTACGCACTGTTAAGTGCACCGGGAGCACCGTTAAAGCAGGCACTTCTGGATGTAAAAGCAGGCAAGGATGTCTATGGATCTTATGATGATGGTATTCTCCAGCCATATTTTACAGTAATTGCAAAAGGTTCCAATCCGGACAGAAAAGAAGAATTCGTATCTGTGATCAGACAGGTACTTGGAGATATTGTTAAGAATGGAATTGACAGGAAAGCTGTAGAGGCAGGAATCAATTACTTTGAATTCCGCTATCGTGAAGCTGATTTTTCTTCTTATCCGAAAGGACTGATGTACAGTCTGGATATTCTGGGAGACTGGTTGTATGAAAAAGGAAATCCCTTTGCACAGGTACAGCAGCTTACAGTTTTTGAAAAACTGAAAAAGGCAGTAAACGAAGGATATTTTGAAGAACTGATCCGTAAATATCTTCTTGAGAATCCACATGGATGCATCATGACTCTTGTGCCGAAGAAAGGTCTGGCAGCCCAGCGTGAGAAAGAGCTGGAGGAGAAGCTGGAAGCATACAGAAGCAGTCTTTCTGAAGAACAGCTGGATGCAATGGTTGAGAAGACGAAAGCACTGGAAGCATATCAGGAAGCCGGCGAAGATCCAAAAGCATTGGAGTGCATTCCGATGTTAAAGAGAAGTGATATTAAAAGAGAAGCTGCAAAGATCATAAATGAAGAATTAACGGTAGATGACAGTCTGTTCCTTTACCATGACGTATGCACAAATGGCATCGGTTACGTAGACCTGATGTTTAAGACTGACAGTATTGCGCCTGAGCAGATTCCTTATCTGGGACTTTTGAAATCCGTACTGGGTTATGTGGATACAGAGAATTACACATACGGAGAACTGTTTAATGAGATTAATGCCAATACAGGCGGTATCAACTGTGGGGTAGAGGTTTTTGACAGAGCTGATTCTACAGAAGAGTTTCAGGCTATGTTCTCTGTAAGAGGTAAGGCACTTTATACGAAAATGGATTTCCTTTTCAAAATGATCGGGGAGATCCTGAACAGCTCGAAACTGGAGGATACCAAGCGTCTCTATGAGATTGTTGCATCTGTGAAGTCCAGGGCACAGGTAAACCTGACAGGTGCCGGACATTCCACTGCTGTACTCAGAGCAGCTGCATATTCTTCTCCGATGGCTGCATTCCAGGATGAGATGGCGGGAATCGGATATTATCAGTTTATCGAGAAACTGGAAAAAGATTTTGAACAGCGAAAAGAGGAAACTGTAGAAGAGCTTTGCAAACTGATGAAAAAAATTCTCCGTCCGGAGAACTTTATGATCAGTTATACAGGTGAGAGAGAGTCCCTGGAGACAGTTCAGAAACTGGCGGGAACTGTAAAGGCAGGACTTGGCACAGAACCAGTGGAAAAATCGAAAGAGAAGCTGACCTGCACAAAGAAAAATGAGGGATTTAAGACTTCCGGACAGGTCCAGTATGTGGCTCAGACCGGTAACTTTAAGAAAAAAGGCCTGGAATATACAGGTGCACTGGAAATTCTGAAGGTTATCTTAAGTTATGATTATCTGTGGATGAATCTGCGCGTAAAGGGCGGTGCATATGGATGTATGAGCGGATTTAAGAGGAATGGTGAGAGCTATCTGGTATCTTACCGCGATCCTCATCTGAAACGTACACTGGATGTATATAAGGGGATTCCGGATTATATCCGCAATTTCCAGGCAGATGAGCGCGAGATGACAAAATATATCATTGGTACCATCAGCGGAAAGGATGTTCCCAGGACACCTCAGATGAAAGGTTCTGTTTCCAAGACAGCATATTTCTGCGGTGTGACAGAGGAGATGCTCCAGAAAGAACGTGATCAGATCCTGAATGCGTCTGCAGAGGATATCCATGCACTGGCCGAGATCATAGAGGCAGTTCTGGCAGCAGATCAGATATGTGTGGTGGGAAGCGAGAGCAAGGTGGCTGAGGCCTCTGATGTACTGATGGAAGTGAAACCACTGATCAATTGTTAAAAAAGGAAAGAACAGAATGAACGAAAATTTTAAATCCGGATTTGTAGCGATTATTGGACGTCCAAACGTAGGTAAATCTACTCTGATGAATCATCTCATCGGACAGAAGATCGCTATCACATCCAAGAAACCACAGACAACCAGAAACCGTATCCAGACCGTTTATACCTGTGACGAAGGTCAGATCGTATTTCTCGATACTCCCGGTATTCACAAGGCAAAGAATAAGCTGGGAGAATATATGGTCCAGGTGGCAGAGCGAACTTTAAAAGAGGTAGATGCCATTATGTGGCTGGTAGAGCCAAGTACCTTTATCGGGGCAGGAGAGCGTCATATTGCAGAACAGCTTCAGGGAATCGGAGTGCCGGTAATCCTGATCATCAACAAAATTGATACTGTATCAAAGGAAGAAATCCTTCCTGCCATTGACACCTACCGAAAAGTATGCGATTTCGCAGAGATTATCCCATGCTCTGCACTGCGTGGACAGAATACTCAGGATATTATCGGTTGTATCCTGAAATATCTGCCTTACGGTCCTATGTTTTATGACGAGGATACAGTTACTGATCAGCCTCAGCGTCAGATCGTGGCTGAGATCATCCGCGAGAAAGCACTTCATGCACTGGATGCGGAAATTCCTCATGGAATCGCAGTTGCCATTGACCGGATGAAAACGCGTCCGGGAAAAAATCCAATCGTGGATATTGATGCGACAATTATCTGTGAAAGAGAGTCTCACAAAGGAATTATCATCGGCAAACAGGGTGCGATGTTAAAGAAAATCGGAAGTAATGCAAGATATGAGATTGAGCGTATGCTGGAATCAAAAGTGAATCTGAAGCTTTGGGTAAAAGTAAAGAAAGACTGGAGAGACAGTGATTTCCTTATCAAGAACTTTGGTTACGATAAGAAGGAAATCTAAATAAAAAGACAGTCAGGAAACAGAGAGAATGAGTGATTTGATAACTGTGCAGGGAGTAGTGCTCTCTGCCATGCCTGTGGGAGAATATGACAAGCGGATCGTCCTTCTCACCAGAGAAAGAGGCAAGATTTCCGCGTTTGCAAAAGGAGCCCGCCGCCCAAACAGCCAGTTTCTGGCGGCTGCCAATCCTTTTGTGTTTGGAACCTTTGCCCTTTATGAGGGGCGTTCCAGTTATAATCTGAATCAGGTATCCATCAGTCATCATTTTGTGGAACTGGCAGGCGAACAGCCTGGAATCTACTATGGATATTATTTTCTGGAACTGGCAGATTATTTCGGACAGGAGGGGATTGACGAGAAAGAATCTATGAACCTTCTGTATGTGACAGTGAAGGCACTTCTGAACCCGAATATTGATGACAGGCTGGTGAGGTGTATTTTTGAACTTCGTATGATGGCTGCACAGGGATTGTGTCCTTCACTGTTTCATTGTGTGTGCTGCGAAAGACAGCCTGTGGAGGGAGAAGAGCTTTTCTTTTCTCAGCAGAATCATGGTATTCTGGATAAAGCCTGTCTGGGACATGTAAATGATGCAAAGAGAATCTCAGCACCTGCATTATATGCCATGCAGTACATAGTAACTGCTTCTCTTGGGAAGCTTTATACATTTACTGTTACAGAAGAAGTACTCCATGAACTGGAACGTCATATCCATACCTATATTGCTGCGAACACTGAAAAACGGTTCAAAAGTCTGGAAATTCTGGAAATAATGAGCTGAGATACCTTGAAAAAGAAATCAGATACAGTTATAATAACGTTAATTGTAGCTGTTTATTACGTTAATCAAATAGCGGAATGGATTGTGAACCAAATTGCCTGACGGATATGAACAGTTACACGCATTTTATAAAAAGAACGAGGAGAATAGTCATGGAAAAAACAATGGACAAAATCATTGCGCTGGCAAAGGCAAGAGGATTTGTTTACCCGGGTTCCGAAATCTATGGTGGTCTTGCAAACACATGGGATTACGGTAATCTTGGTGTAGAATTAAAGAATAACGTAAAACGTGCATGGTGGCAGAAATTTATTCAGGAATCCCCATACAATGTAGGTGTTGACTGTGCAATTCTGATGAACCCGCAGACATGGGTTGCATCCGGACATCTGGGAAGCTTCTCTGACCCGCTGATGGACTGTAAGGAATGTCATGAACGTTTCCGCGCAGACAAGATCATTGAGGACTTCAGCCAGGAGAACGGAATTGAACTGGAGAGCTCTGTAGATGGATGGTCTCAAGAAGAAATGATGAACTTCATTAAAGATCACAATGTACCATGCCCTACATGCGGCAAACATAACTTTACAGATATCCGTCAGTTCAACCTGATGTTCAAGACATTCCAGGGTGTTACAGAGGATGCCAAGAATACAGTATACTTAAGACCTGAAACAGCACAGGGTATTTTCGTAAACTTCAAGAATGTTCAGAGAACATCACGTAAGAAAATCCCGTTTGGTATCGGTCAGATCGGTAAATCTTTCCGTAACGAGATCACACCGGGTAACTTCACATTCCGTACACGTGAGTTCGAGCAGATGGAGCTTGAATTCTTCTGTGAGCCGGATACAGACCTTGAGTGGTTTGCATACTGGAAGAATTTCTGCCTGAACTGGTTATATTCTCTTGGATTAAAAGATGAAGAAGTTCGTTACCGTGATCATGACGCAGAAGAATTAAGCTTCTACAGCAAGGCTACCACAGACGTAGAGTTCCTGTTCCCGTTTGGATGGGGCGAGCTGTGGGGAATCGCTGACAGAACAGATTATGACCTGACTCAGCATCAGAATGTATCCGGACAGGATCTGACATATTTTGATGATGAGAAGAAGCAGAAATATATCCCATATGTAATCGAGCCGTCACTGGGTGCTGACCGTGTGGTACTTGCATTCCTGTGCAGCGCATATGATGAGGAAGTTCTGGATGCAGAGAAGAATGACGTTCGTACTGTCCTTCATTTCCATCCGGCACTTGCACCTGTTAAGATCGGTGTGCTTCCTCTTTCCAAGAAGCTTAATGAGGGTGCAGAGAAGATCTATCAGCAGTTAAGCAAGAAATATAACTGTGAATATGATGATCGTGGAAACATTGGTAAACGTTACAGAAGACAGGATGAGATCGGTACTCCGTTCTGTGTAACTTATGACTTTGAGTCCGAAAACGACGGAGCAGTTACAATCCGCGACCGTGATACTATGGAGCAGGTTCGTGTGAAGATTGATGAACTGGATGCATATTTTGCGGATAAATTTACATTTTAACTGAAAAAACAGCAAAGGAGCTGTATCGGATGGGAATCCGGGTACTCCTTTGCTGTTTTTTATTACAAAATACAGATTATAAAAATTCGTTACTGTTCACTCCGTTCTCAGCAACACGCTTCGCGATGCACAGAATTTATGCTAATCGCATAAATTCGCGCAGTATGTCTCGGGTTTTCTGTGACCTTCGCTCACAAAAAACACCTCGCGGGATATTACCAGTGAACAGTAACAAAAATTCGACATCAAAAGTTATCAAAATAATTTTTGCTTGTGTAAATATTCATTTTTTAGTATAATGTGCGATAATAACATGAAAAGGAGGCAATAAAAATGAGCGAAAAGAAAAAGAGTGGCGGAGCCTTACTTGGCGCAGCGTTTCTGATGGCCACATCTGCAATCGGACCAGGATTCCTGACACAGACAGCAACCTTTACCGGACAGTATCAGGAAAGTTTTGGATTTGTTATCCTGGTTTCCGTAATCCTTGCAGCCATTGCACAGCTGAATATCTGGCGTGTGCTTTGTGTAACCGGACTTCGTGGTCAGGATGTTTCCAATAAGGTACTTCCGGGACTGGGATATCTGGTATCTATACTGATCGTATTCGGTGGTCTGGTATTTAATATCGGAAACGTAGGCGGCGGAGCACTTGGTTTTAACACATTGCTTGGAATACCTACCAAAGTTGGTTACATACTGGCAGGTCTTTTGGCAATCCTGGTATTTGTGCTGAAAAATGCCAAAAGTGCCATGGATACTATTACCAAGGTACTGGGTGCCATTATGATTATCGTAATCTTTGTTGTGATCATTGTGGTAAAACCACCGGTAGGAAGTGCATTGAAGAATACATTTGTACCGGAAGCCGGTGCCACAAATCTGATTCCTGCAATCCTTACACTTTTGGGAGGTACTGTTGGAGGATATATCACTTTCTCCGGCGCACATCGTCTGATTGATGCAGGAATTACAGGCGAGAAGAACCTGAAAGAGATCAACAAGAGTTCTGTTATGGGTATGATCATTGCTACGATTGTTCGTATTTTCCTGTTTCTGGCTGTTCTGGGCGTTGTTGTCAAGGGCGTAACACTGGATGCTGCAAATCCTGCAGCAGACGCCTTCAAGCAGGGGGCTGGTGAAATCGGATACCGTTTTGCAGGTCTGGTTCTTCTGTGCGCAGCAATCACATCCATTATCGGTGCAGCTTATACTTCAGTTTCCTTCCTGAAGACTTTCAGCAAGTCTATCGAGGAAAATGAAAATAAAGTGATCATCGGATTTATCATTATTTCTACAGCCATTATGTTTATCCTTGGAAATCCGGCAGTACTTCTTGTACTTGCAGGTGCTGTGAATGGTCTGATCCTTCCGATCACCCTGGCAATCTGTCTGATCGCTGCACATAAGAAATCTATTATGGGAGAGAATTATCATCATCCGGTAGTACTTACCATTCTTGGAGTGATCGTGGTAATTCTTACAGCATACCTCGGTGTGACTACATTTGTATCTAAGATCGGTACATTGTTATAATTGAGGAAAATGTATCCGGTTTTCAGACTGGAGAGTATGTCAAAAAGGTGTGATCGTCCAGGTTACACCTTTTTGGTTCATTAACAGCCATGTGATGCAGAAAGAAGCAGATAAAAAGACATGGCGAAAAGATTAAGAAAAGAGGAGCAGATTATGCCGGACATTAGAATTTTAACAGAAGGTGATTCTTCTGTTCTGGTTGAATTTGGCAAAGAGATCAGTCCGGAGATCAACCGGAAGATCACTGCCACTGTACAGCTTATGAAAGAACAGCATATAGAGGGAGTTGTAGATATGATCCCTGCGTTCTGTTCTTTGCTGGTTAATTATGACCCGCGTGTGATTTCCTACGATGACCTGAAAAAAAGACTGGAAATTCTGTTAAAGATGGAAGTTACAGCAGGTGAAGGATGCAGAAAAGTTTATGAGATTCCTGTATGCTATGGAGGAGAATATGGTCCGGATATTGAGAATATTGCAGAACATGCCGGACTTTCCGTAGAGGAAGTAATAAAGATTCATTCTTCCAGAGATTACCTGATCTATATGCTTGGTTTTCTTCCGGGCTTTTGTTATCTGGGCGGGCTGGATGAAAGGATCCATACACCCCGTCTTGCAAATCCCAGAATCAAGATCAATGCAGGAAGTGTGGGAATCGGTGGTTCCCAGACAGGGATTTATCCTCTGGATTCTCCGGGAGGATGGCAGCTGATGGGAATGACACCTGTAAAAACCTATGATCCGGACCGTGAAATCCCGATTCTGGTAGAGGCAGGAGATTATATCCGTTTTGTACCGATCGATGAAGATGAGTACAAACGGATCAGAGAATTAGTAGAACGTGGCGAATACCAGTGCACCGTTCATGAGGAGGCATAAAATGGGAATTCGTATATTAAAAGGCGGAATGATGACAACGGTTCAGGATCTGGGGCGTTATGGATATCAGAGTCAGGGATTCAGTGTGGCAGGAGTCATGGATGTCCGTTCATTCAAAATAGCCAATCTTCTCCTGGATAATCCGGAGAATGAGGCAGTATTGGAGATAACGCTGATAGGCCCAACCCTTGAATTTACATCAGCTACTATCATTGCAATCACAGGCGGAGATTTCCAGCCAACCATTAATGGAGAGCCGGCTCCCATGTATACAGCCCTGTATATGAATAAGGGAGATGTACTGAAATTTGGAAGCGCCAGAACGGGAAGCAGAGGTTATATTGCTTTTTCCAGTTATCTGGATATTCCGGTAGTGATGGGAAGCCGATGCACCAATTTAAAGAGTGGTCTGGGCGGATTTAAGGGAAGAAAACTGGAAGCGGACGATTATATCGGATTTCGTATTAAGAGACGTTATCTGCCGTTTTTCCTTTCCCGAAAGCTTGATATGGATGAGTTTGATCAGACAGAAGCAACACTGCGGGTAGTAATGGGACCGCAGGATGGTATGTTCAGCAAACAGGGCATCCAGACTTTCCTGGGCAGTGAGTATACAGTGACAAATGAATTTGACCGTATGGGCTGCAGGCTGGAGGGACCGTTTATTGCTCCTAAGAAGACTTCGGATATTATTTCCGACGGAATCGCATTTGGGGCTATACAGGTACCTTCCCATGGTAAACCTATCATTCTGCTGGCTGACCGTCAGACAACGGGCGGTTATGGGAAAATTGCCACAGTGGCATCTGTGGATATTCCCAAGCTGGTACAGAGAAAAACAGATGATAAGATACATTTCAAGGCAATTACCGTACAGGAGGCTCAGGCTCTTTATGTTGAGGAAATGAAAGAACTTGACGGACTGAGAAAGATCATTCATCAGCCATGTAAAGAGGTTCTGGATTGCCGTCTGGTTGCAAAGAGACTGCGCAAGCTGTTTGAAGAATAACCGTAAAAAATAATATAAAATAGACAGAAAGGATAATGTTCGATGGATTTAGAGAAGATTGAAGGACTGGTAAAGATTATTGAGGATTCATCCCTTAATGAATTCACATATAAGGACAAGGATGTAAAGATTACAATGAGCAAGCTGGATCATCCTCCTGTAGTTGCAGCGGGAGTTCCTGTGGCTGCATCTGCACCTGTGAATACAATTGTGGAAAAAGCAGAGGAAGAAGAGGAGGAAAGTCTGTTTATCACTTCTCCTATCGTAGGAACCTTCTATTCTGCAGCTGCTCCGGATGTACCTGCTTTTGTAAAGGTGGGAGATCAGGTAAAAGCAGGACAGACGGTGTGTATTCTGGAAGCTATGAAGCTTATGAATGAGATCCAGAGTGACTATGACTGTGAGATTGAAGCAGTTCTGGTAAGTAATGAACAGAAAGTAGAATATGGACAGCCTCTGTTCCGTGTTAAGAGACTGTAGGATAAGGAGGCTTTCATATTGTTTAATAAAATTTTGATCGCCAACCGTGGGGAGATTGCAGTTCGGATCATACGTGCCTGCAGGAATCTGGGGATCCGAAGTGTGGCTGTTTATTCAAAAGAAGATGCTAAGAGCCTTCATGTACAGCTGGCAGACCAGCGTATCTGTATCGGAGAAGGTCCTGCCAGAAACAGTTACCTGAACATGGACCGGATCATTGCTGCAGCAGAAAATATGGGAGCAGATGCTATCCATCCCGGTTTTGGCTTTCTTTCAGAAAACAGTGAGTTTGTCCGCAAATGCAAAGAAAACGGAATTACCTTTATCGGACCGGATGCGGATGTAATCGATAAGATGGGAAATAAATCCCATGCCCGTAAAACCATGATGGATGCCGGGGTACCGGTTGTACCGGGAACAAAGGAACCTGTATACGATGCAGAAACAGGTAAAAAACTGGCTGAAGAGATTGGATATCCGGTTATGATCAAGGCTTCCTCAGGCGGTGGTGGCAAGGGAATGCGTGTGGCTGCCAATGAGGATGAATTTGAATTTCAGTTTAATATGGCACAGAGAGAATCAGCCAATGCTTTTGGGGATGATACTATGTACATTGAACGTTTTGTAGAAAATCCCCGCCATGTGGAGATTCAGATTATGGCAGACAGTCATGGAAACGTGGTGGCACTGGGAGAACGTGATTGTTCGGTACAGAGAAATCATCAGAAGCTGATCGAGGAATCCCCGTCCCCTGCCATTGATGAAGAAACCCGCAGGAAAATGAACGAATATGCAGTTCTTGCTGCGAAAACAGTAGGTTATACCAATGCAGGAACTATTGAATTTATCGTAGACCCCAAAGGCAACTTCTATTTCATGGAAATGAATACCAGAATCCAGGTGGAGCATGGAGTAACAGAGATGGTTACAGGCACAGATCTGATCATTGAGCAGATTCGTGTGGCTATGGGAGAGGAGTTAAGCTTTAAACAGGAAGATATCCGAATTAAAGGACATGCTATTGAATGCCGTATCAACGCAGAGATTCCTGAGAAAAATTTCATGCCAAGTCCCGGAGTAGTACAGCATATGCATCTTCCGGCAGGCAACGGAGTCCGGGTGGATACTGCCCTTTATACAGGCTATAAGATTCCGTCAGAGTATGATTCCATGATTGCGAAGGTAATCGTTCATGCACCTGACAGAGAGGCTGCCCTGCAGAAAATGCGCTCTGCGCTGGATGAGATGGTGGTCATGGGTGTGGAGACAAACCTTGATTTCCAGTATCAGATTATGAAGAATCAGGTATTCTGCGACGGAAAGGCAGATACGGGATTTATAGAAAATGTGCTGAAAATCAAAGGATGATAAATAAAAAAGAGGTAAGATGAATGTATACAGTAGATTTAAACAGTGATCTGGGAGAAAGTTTTGGAAACTATAAAATCGGTAATGATGATAAGATCATTCCGCTGATCTCCTCTGCAAATGTAGCCTGCGGTTATCATGCTTCAGATCCGGTAGTTATGGGAAATACGCTGGCAATGGCAAAGGAAGCGGGAATCCGTATAGGAGCACATCCGGGTTTTCCTGATCTGATGGGCTTCGGAAGAAGAAATCTGAGTGTTTCTCCTGCAGAGGCAAAAGCCTATGTGCTCTATCAGCTGGGTGCACTGGATGCATTCTGCAGAGTAACCGGTGTAAAAATGCAGCATGTAAAGCCTCATGGAGCCTTATATAATATGGCTGCAGAGGACTATGCCCTTTCTACTGCGATCTGTGAGGCAATCAAAGAATTTGACAGCAGTCTGATCGTACTTGCTCTTTCCGGCGGACAGCTGGCAAAGGCTGCTCAGGATATGGGCCTGCGTACAGCTATGGAGGTTTTTGCAGACCGCGCCTATGAAGAAGATGGTACTCTGGTAAACAGACGTAAGGAAGGTGCTGTGATCACTGATGAAAATGAGGCTATTGTCAGGGTGATCCGTATGGTCAAAGAGAAAAAGATTACTGCAATTACAGGAAAAGATATTGATATTCAGGCAGATTCTGTCTGCGTTCATGGAGACGGAGCCAAGGCTCTGGCGTTTGTGGAAAAAATCAGAGAGGCTTTTGTAAAAGAAGGAATCCAGATCCGTTCTCTGGATGAGTTTGTAAAATAAAAGAAATTTAGAAACAACTGTTAAAAGGACTGAAGTAAAGAGGCTGTGGCACAGATTTTCTGATTGCCACAGCCTTGTTGCTGTTTTACAGCTTGCAGCGGTCCTTCTACTGATGCTTCAGATTCAACCCCTGCTGTTTTGCAAGTGAAGTGATAATCTCAATACAGTTATCGTATCCAAGGGTTCCGGTATCCAGACACAGGTCATAATCGTGATAAGTGCCAAGCTCATGTTTTGTATAGGTTTTGAAATAGGTTTCACGCAGGTTGTCCATTTTGGTGAGATATTTCCTGGGATCTTCCTTTCCGTTTAAGCCTAATTTCTGAATATGTTCTGTGCGGAGATTCACATCTGCATGAAGGAAAATATCCAGACTGGGAATACCGGCATTTCGCAGGATAAGATTGGAACAGCGGCCGATAATAATACAGTCCTGTTCTGCTGCGAACTGAAGGATCAGCTCTTTCTGAGCCTGGTAAATAGCATCATGGGAACTGAAATAACCTGCAGAGTTATTCAGAATGTTGTCCAGAAGTCTGGCGCTGCGGCTCAGATTTTCACCCTCACGATCAATATCCTCCTGGGAATATCCGCTTCTGGCAGCAGCCTGTTTTGCAAAATCCCGATCGTAATATGGGATACCAAGCCTTTCTGAAACTACTCTTGCAATACTGTGTCCCCCGGCACCAAACTCCCGGCTGATTGTGATGACAGGGTATTTTCTTTCGGACATAATAGATACCTCCATTGGGTTGTTATTTATTTTGTTATCCATGTTTTTCCTTTATTGTAACGTTTTTTGTAAGATTGTTCAATAAAGATTATCATTTTTTGAAAAAATATGTTATAATTCAAAATATTATGTACCTGAAGGAGATGGATTTATGAGAAACAAAGAGCTTTTCAGAGGCAGGAGAAAAGCTGGCAGGATTGTTGGCCTTGTTTTGACTCTTGCACTTGCAGTCAGCCTTCTGAGTGGCTGCGGACAAAGTAAAGAACGTCTGACGTTTGGTACCGGCGGTACGGCGGGAACGTATTATTCCTACGGTGGTGTGCTGGCCCAGTATATTACCAATAATACAAATGTAAAGGTTACAGCAGTTTCTACAGGTGGTTCCAAAGCGAACCTGCAGTCAGTACAGGACGGAGATTTCCAGCTTGGATTTGTCCAGTCAGATGTAATGGCCTATGCATGGGACGGCGTAAGAGCATTTGAACAGGACGGTGCAACCCATGATTTCAGGACTCTGGGCGGCCTGTATGCAGAGACTGTCCAGCTGTTTACCATGGATCCTGACATTAAGACAGTGGAAGATCTGAAGGGCAAGAGCGTATCTATCGGTGCGGCAAACTCCGGTGTATATTTCAATGCTCTGGATGTTTTAAATGCAGGCGGCATTACCCTGGATGATATCCATCCCCAGTATCTGTCTTTTGAGGACAGCAAGGAATCTTTGAAGGATGGAAAAATTGATGCTGCGTTTATTGTTGCAGGTGCACCTACAACAGCTATCACAGAGCTTGCAACTACCAATGGTGTCTATATGATCAATATTGATGGCGCGATCAGGGATTCAATCCTGAGTGACTGTCCATATTATACATCCTACCAGATTCCGGCAGGAACCTATCCGGGACAGGATGAGCCTGTAGAAACCATCACAGTCAAGGCGACGATCGTAGTGTCCGAATCTCTGGATGAGGATACAGTTTATGATATGACTGCGGCAATTTTTGACCATGCAGACGAGATTTCTGCTGAGAATGCAAAAGGAGCGGAGCTTTCTCTGGAAAACGCTACTTCCGGTATGACCATTCCTTTCCATAAGGGTGCGGCGCGTTATTATGCAGAGCATGGAATTACAGTGGATACGAAAGGGGAATAGTCAGGATGAAAGAAAATAAGATAAAAAAAGCAAACACATCCCCGGAAGGGCAGGCTGGTTCTGAGAACATGAGCACAGCAGATGTAGATGCAGTAATGAAGAAATACGACCGCGAATCCAATATTCGTGTGTGGACCGGCAAATATAAGCTGGCTGTACGCGGCCTGCTGGTTGCCTTTTCTCTGTGGTGTATCTATGTTACCTTATTTGCAACCTTCCTGGAGGAAATCCGACTGACTTCTTTTCTGGGGCTGATCATTCTTATCGGATTTCTTACCTATCCGGCGAAAAAAGGAGATATCAGAGAAAACTACATGCCGATTGGCGATATTATTTTTATGATCGCAGGCACAGGTGCTTTTCTGTATTTTACTTTTTCTGCAAATCAGATCATCAATCAGGGTACCAGATTTGCCCCTTATCAGATTGTGATCGGTATTATCGGTATTGCTGCACTGATCGAGCTTACCAGACGATGCGTGGGCCTGCCGATCCTGTTTGTGGCAGGTTTTTTCCTGATCTATGCACTGGCTGTAGGGCTTACCAATCCGGCATTTTTGGGAAGAGTGAAATTCCTGGTGCGGAATCTTTTCTACACAAAAGAGGGTATTTTCTCCACACCTGTAAATGTATGCTCTAAATATATTGTGGTATTTATTATTTTCGGTGCGTTTCTGGAGAGAACAGGAATCTCCAACTTCTTTATTCAGCTGGCTAACTGCATTGCAGGAAAATATGCAGGTGGACCGGCAAAGGTAGCGGTTATCAGTTCTGCACTCTGTGGAATGGTATCCGGTTCCTCTGTAGGTAACACAGTAACAACCGGTTCTGTTACAATCCCGATGATGAAGGACACAGGCTACAAACCGGAATTTGCCGGAGCAGTAGAAGCTGCTTCTTCCACAGGTGGACAGATCATGCCTCCGATCATGGGAGCTGCCGCATTCCTTATGGCAGATTTTGTGGGTGTACCGTACTCCAACATTATTGTCAGGGCGATTCTGCCGGCATTGTTGTACTTTACAGGAATCTTTATTTCTGTACATCTGGAAGCAAAGAAATTAGGACTTTCCGGAATTCCGAAGGAAAAACTTCCGGTATTTAAGCTTCTGATCCGTAAAATCTATCTGTTATTACCTCTGGTCATGCTGGTAATCTGGGTGTCCGGAAACTATATGACCATGCAGAAGGCTGCCAGCTATGCAATCGTTCTTTCTGTTATCGTAAGTCTTTTTGACAAAGAAAACAGAATCAGTGTTACCAAATGTATTGATGCGCTGGAAGCAGGAGGAAGAGGCGTTATCTCCGTAGCAGTAGCCTGCGGTGTTGCAGGAATCATTTCCGGTTCCATCACCATGACAGGACTTGCCAATGACCTGATCAACGGAATCATCAGTGTTGCAAACGGAAAACTGATCATTGCACTGCTTCTGACTATGCTGTGCTGTATCGTACTTGGTATGGGTGTACCTACCACTGCCAATTACTGTATCATGGCAGCAACCTGTGCTCCGATCCTGGTACGTATGGGAGTACCTACACTGGCAGCTCATTTCTTTGTATTTTACTTTGGTATTGTTGCAGATATCACACCGCCGGTAGCGCTGGCTGCCTACGCAGGTTCAGCCATAGCGAAGGCCAATCCGATGAAGACTGCATTTACAGCCTCCAAGCTGGCTATCGCAGTATTTATCGTACCTTATGTATTCTGCTTCAATCCGGCAATGCTGCTGATCGATACCACACCACTTAAGGTTGTTCAGATCTTTATCACCTCACTGATTGGTGTGTTTGGATTGTCCTCCTCACTGGAAGGCTTCCTGTCAGTGAAAATGTCTGTACCGGTTCGTGTCTTAATGGCAGCAGGCGGACTGATGCTGATCGATCCGTCACTGATGACTGATGTTGTGGGAATACTTCTGATCGTGGGATGCTGCGTATGGCAGACAGCGCAGAAGAAGAAAACTGCATAGAGAAGAATAAAAAAACCGGCAAAACACCTGTCATTTGGGTGTCCTGCCGGATTTTTTTATTTAGAAATCCAGTTCTTTCAGATACCGTCCAAGTGCATCCTGCCAGGTGGGGAGTGGTGTGAAACCATTGGCTGTCAGTTTGCTCTTATCCAGGCGGCTGTTAAACGGTCTGGCTGCTTTGGAAGCGCCATACTCTGCAGTTGTGACGGAGTTGACTGTCATGTTTTCCGGGAGATATTCCGGGTGTCCCATGGCAGCGGCCTGACGGAAGATTTCTTTTGTGAAATCATACCAGCTGATATATCCGCCCTCATTGGTTGCATGATAATAACCGTATTTTTCAGTTTCGATCATATCTACCAGAAGTCTTGCCAGGTCATAGGTATAAGTAGGTGTACCGATCTGGTCATTGACTACGGAGAGAGTATCATGAGTTTTTCCGAGGTTGATCATGGTTTTGATAAAGTTCTTGCCGTTTTTGCCGAATACCCATGCAATACGGACGATAAAGAACTTATCAACTGTGCCGGATACGGCAAGTTCACCGTCCAGCTTTGTCTGTCCATAGACATTTAATGGTTTATAGTCCTTGCAGTCAGGCTCCCATGGAGTGGTTCCCTGACCATCGAATACATAATCAGTGGACAGATACAGCATCTTGATGTCAAGCTCTTTGCACACATCAGCAATATTCTGAGTTCCGGTTACATTTACCAGACGGACCTTCGGCTGGTTCTCTTCATCTTCGGCAGCATCTACAGCTGTCCATGCAGCACAGTGGATCACAGCATCAACATTTGCTTCTTTAATGACTTTTTCTACAGAAGCTTTGTCAGTGATATCCATCTGAACATAAGGCATTGTGGTAACTGCAGTGCCATCAGCGATTCCGCTGTAGGAAGGAGCAATGTCGCTTCCCACACCTTCATAGCCGCGTTTCGCAAGTTCGTTCATAACATCATGTCCAAGCTGACCGCCTACACCTGTTACAAAAATTCTCATAAATTATGCCTCCCCGCGGTTTGCGTACATTTTTTCATAGTAGTTCTGGTATTCACCGGAGATGATCGTTTCCCACCATTTTTTGTTATCCAGATACCATTTGATGGTCTTCTTGATACCGTCTGCAAATTTTGTTTCCGGTAACCAACCAAGTTCGTTGTGGATCTTGGTCGGATCAATGGCATAGCGCATATCATGACCTTTACGGTCTGCCACATATGTGATCAGACTTTCCGGTTTGCCAAGCTCTTTACAGATGATCTTAACGATATCAATGTTTGTCATTTCGTTGTGACCACCTACATTATAAACTTCGCCTACACGTCCTTTGTGGATGATCAGGTCGATTGCACGGCAATGATCTTCTACATAGAGCCAGTCACGAACGTTTTCGCCTGTTCCGTATACCGGAAGTGGTTTGTCATTTAATGCATTGGCGATCATTAACGGAATCAGTTTTTCCGGGAAATGATATGGTCCGTAGTTGTTGGAGCAGCGGCTGATAGATACAGGCAGTCCGTAGGTTCTGTGGTAAGCCAGCACCAGAAGGTCTGCAGAAGCCTTGGAAGAGCTGTAAGGGCTGCTTGTATGGATCGGAGTTTCCTCTGTGAAGAACAGGTCAGGTCTGTCTAATGGAAGATCTCCGTAAACTTCATCAGTAGATACCTGATGATAACGTTTGATACCGTATTTGCGGCATGCATCCATGAGAACAGCAGTACCGATAATATTTGTGGTAAGGAAAACTTCCGGGTTTTCGATGGAGCGGTCAACGTGACTCTCTGCAGCGAAGTTTACAACCATATCAGGGTGTTCTTCCTCAAAAAGTTTGTAAACTGCTTCGCGGTCGGTGATGCTTTCTTTTACGAAACGGAAATTTGGGTTGTCCATGACAGGTGCAAGAGTGGAAAGGTTTCCTGCATAGGTCAGACAGTCCAGACAGATGATGCGGTAATCCGGGTATTTTTTTAACATGTGAAAAATAAAGTTGCTTCCGATAAATCCGGCACCGCCGGTTACGATAATGTTCATAGTGATTCTCCTTAAAAAATATATAATATGAATATCTGTAAGATTCTGTTATAGAGTCAGGCAGATAAAATTATCCGCCTTGCTGCATGGCGGGTGATATATCAAATAACTGTTTGAAAATTTGATATATCACTCACTTGACTGCGAATTCGGTTGTACAGGTCTAAAAGCTTCGGTTAGTGCAATACATCCAGATATTTACCGTCCAGAACGTCTTTTAAGTACTGACCATACTGATTTTTCTTCAGTATTTCATAAACCTTCAGCACATCTTCCTTTGTAATCCAGCCATTGAGATATGCAATCTCTTCCAGGCAACCGATTTTGCGGTGCTGGTGGCTTTCCATTGTTTTTACAAAGTTGGTGGCTTCCACAAGGCTCTCGTGTGTACCTGTATCCAGCCATGTGAATCCCTGTCCGAGAAGCTCTACGTTTAATTCGCCCTTTTCCAGATAGATGCGGTTCAGGTCTGTGATCTCAAGTTCGCCTCTGGCGCTTGGTTTCAGATTTTTTGCATACTCTACGACGCGATTGTCATAGAAGTATAAACCTGTGACACAGTAGTTGCTCTTCGGGTGCTCAGGTTTCTCTTCAATTGAGATAGCCTTGCCTTCATGGTCAAATTCTACAATACCGAATCTCTCCGGATCATCTACATAGTATCCGAAAACAGTTGCACCCTCGCCGGATTCTGCGTTCTTTACAGCAGCTTTCAGTCTTTTCTTCAGTCCATGTCCTGCGAAGATATTATCGCCGAGAACCATGGCAACAGTATCATCACCGATAAATTCTTCGCCGATGATAAATGCCTGAGCAAGTCCGTCCGGACTTGGCTGTACTGCATAGGTGAGATGGACACCGAACTGATGTCCGTCACCAAGAAGTTCCTCAAAACGAGGAGTATCCTGTGGAGTAGAGATGATCAGGATATCGCGGATCCCTGCATTCATCAGTACAGACATGGGATAGTAGATCATGGGTTTATCATAGATTGGCAGAAGCTGTTTGGATGTTACCATTGTAAGCGGATAAAGGCGTGTGCCGGAACCGCCTGCTAAAATAATACCTTTCATGTGTATTCTCCTTTGTTATTTGGCAGTATGCGGTCGGAGCGATATTCTGTCAGTTATCTGTGTAAATGATAAGCAAAATATCAGGCGACTGCGGTACTGATCAACGGGTTTCTGATTGTCAGTCTGAGTTACGATATCATCCTGACTCTGGTGATTGTATTATAAAAGGTGACCTTAGGTCACCTTCAAGTACTTTTTACAAAAAAGTTAAATTTTGGTTATTTTTCACAAAGAAAAATGCCGGCATCCTTGGTAATAAAGAACCCATCCTTTGTCTTTCGCGATACAAATCCCCGGAAATCTTTGTATTTGTCCAGAAGATACTGATTCTGATTTCCATGGCAGGAGAGGATATAGGAAATCAGCGGTTCTGCATCGGGGACAAGAAGAGAGTCCTTATAGCTTTCCCAAAAAATACGGGAAAAATACGGTGCCAGGATATCTGCTCCGTTTTCTCTGCCAAAACGCTCATAGAGTTTGTCTGCGGAGAGAACGATCCGGTCGTCAAAATCCCGGACCAGTCTGCTGACTTCCTGCATGTGTTTTTTTCCATAGGTACTGCAGATCAGTTTTCCGCCCGGAGTGAGCACACGTTGAATTTCGCTGCATACAGCTGAGATATCTTCACAGTAAAAAAGCACATGGTTTGCAATGACCAGATCAAAGCTTCTGTCTTCATGAGGAATTCTTGCACAGTCAAATGCCTCGAAGGAAAAACGACTGTCTTTGCGTCCGATAGCACGTCTGGCATCACGAAGCATTCCGGATGAAAGGTCAGAAAGTGTAACGGAAACTTTACCGGGGAGGCTGGAAATATTCTGTGTCCACAGAACACCGTCGCCGCATCCAAGTTCAAGGATACGCATCCCCGGATGAATCTGGCACTGCTCATAAACCCATGGAAACCATCCCTGTTTATTCTGGGAATAAAGGCTGTGCAGATTAATGCGTGAGGAAATGTTGGAGGCGTTCTGGTATTGATTTTTCATGCTTTTCTCCATGCCTGTCAGGTGGATCAGGTCAAGCATCTGATTCCAGTCTATGGCATGATGGGAGCGGATCGCATCTGTGGTATCCTGGATTGCCTTTTCCACCAGCTGCATTTGTTCGATACGGTCACGTACCAGCTTTAGCTGGATGTTCAGGGAATTTTCCATAAAATGATAATCTGAGTCGTCAATGGTCATTTCCCGTATGTCATCCAGGGAGAAACCCAGATATTTCAGAAGCAGGATCTGGGAAAGTCTTGCAAAATCCTCATCTGTATAAAAACGTGCGCCGGATTCTGTTACATAGGAGGGTTTGAGGATATTCTGTTTGTCATAATAGCGGATAGTGCGGAGTGTTACATGTGCCATCCGTGCAAATTCTCCGGAAGAGTAGTAGCCGTCTTTTTTCATTGTAAAACCTTCTTTAAGAAAAATAGTCTTGCCCGCAAATGCGGATAGAAACAGTTGTTCAGCCTGCATTTGCGTATTGCTGATATGTGTAGAGTATAACACAGCTGACCGGCAGGCTACAAGCATCAGGTATTACCGGATGGATAATATACTGTCTGAATGTACCACTATCCCGCGAGGTGTTTTGGCATAAATATGCCAAAATCCCGAGACATACAAGCCAAAATTCCATTGCCGCAGGCAATCTGGAATGAATTTTGGCTAAGTTACTGTGAACGGAGTGAACAGTAACTTTTGAATTGTAAGTCAGATGGTGATTTTTGACATTTTTTGGAGGATGCTAATCCTTGTCTTTTGACAGAAATTATGGTATGTTAAATAATAACAATCAAAACTGATTTTCATACAAATCATAATCTGGCAGTTCTGCCATATTTTTTCCAAAATACAATAAATATTAAGAGAGAACAGTAATGACAATATGAAAGGTGCAGGGACAGGAGGAGCCTGATGATTAATTTATTTGATTTTACTTACTGCGGAGACTATAATCGGCAGATTCAGAACCTGGCAAGGATGGTGCCGGAGAAGTGGAGCTTTTCGGATACAGATGATAACGGAATTCTGAAAGGATACCTGGAACATACATTTAAACGCCTTTATGAAGAACAGAAGGTGTGGGAGAAAAAGAATTATGCCATATTTAATACAGGACTCTTTAATTACTATTATCAGCCGATATATGCGTATTTTATTCCCAATCTGGTCCCGGACAGGCAGCCCTGGTTTCTGGATGGCTTTTATACAGAATACTATTTGTTAAAAGAAGGAATCACCTGTCTGCCGGAAAAGGCATGCTATGTGGAAAATCCGTCAGATCTTGTGTTTGATACAAAACTTCCGGTAATCCCACAGTACGAGCATATTTTCGGGGATGAGGAAAATGCTGCCCGTCTTCCAAAGGAAGTACGTGACAGCAGCATGAAAATGCAGTTGTTTGACGGCGCGCTGAAACAGACAAAAAGAATGCTTGAGGCAGATTACAGGACGGCAATTCCACAGTATTATAATCACTCAATCCAGCTGCTGCTCCCAATCTGTCTCCGTCATCCGGGAAAACCCGACCTTGCACTGGCGTGTATGAAAACTTCGGACGGAAGCAAATATCTGGGGCGTACCTGCCTGACTCTCAGAATGGCCTATCATAATGCCAGGCTCCTTGCAAGGGTGGACCGAAGCTGGCTGATGACTTCTGTATCTGCCTGAGGTTTGACATGTGTGGTTCGCTTTGATATATTATAGCAGCGAAGCGGATGATTTTATCTGTCTGACTGAAATGATGTCAGGTTAGATATTTTTACGGATTATTCTGCTGCTATAGATGAAACAACAGAAAAAGGTGGGTGAGAAATCAAATGCGAAATAAAAGTCTGGATGCTGTAAAGGCCATTGCTGCGTGCCTGGTGGTATGCATCCATGTAAGCTTTCCGGGACAGGCCGGGCAGCTTGTAAAAGTACTGGCAAGATGTGCGGTGCCGTTTTTCTTTATGGTATCCGGGTATTTCTGTTATTATCAAAATTGCAATGCCTCAAAAAGAATATTGTCTAAAATCCTGCATATCATGAAGCTTTTTGCAGTTTCAGTTGTGTTTTATTTTATCTGGGAATGTTTTATGAAAGCCTGGAATGGGGAGAGAGTATGGACATGGATAAAAGGGCTTGTGAGTACAGAGCATCTGAAGGAATTTTTCGTGTACAACAGTACTTCTCCGGTAAGAGCACATTTATGGTTTCTTCCTGCATTAATTTACTGTTATCTGCTTGCTCTCCTGATTGAAAAATGGAGAATGCGTAAGGCTGCATATTGTATGGCACCTGTATTGCTGGCAATACTTTTATGGAGAGCGGAGTTTTGTGTCTTTTTTGACAGATTTTATCACACTATGGAATACAGAAACTTTCTGTTTACAGGAATGAGCTTTTTCCTTACAGGTCAGATGATCCATGAATATCAGGATAAGATAGTATGCAAACGTCTGGAGCAATGGATGCAATGGGGATTGAAAGCAGGGATGAGTTTCGGTGTGGCACTCAGCATGATGGAATATGCTTTCCGGGGGGCTGGAGAAATTTACACAGGAAATTGTGTTGCAGTGATCTGTCTGTTTCTGTGGCTTATTTTATATGGAAGGGAAATAAATTTTCCCTCTGTACTGGTGGAAACCGGAAGAAAATATGCGTTCCTGATCTATCTTCTTCATCCGGCGATGTCAGACCTTCTGAAAAAATGTTCAGAAGGTCTGGGAGTCAGCAACTGTCAGATTTATTTTTGGCTGCGTCCGGTTTTGGTATATATGCTGACAGTGGTGACAGTTTCCGGCATATCTGCGGTCTCTGCGTATGCAAGGCAAAATATTTTGCAGAATGATCATGTATAGTCAGGGTATGAAAATCCGGAATGAATTTTGGCTGCGTTACTGAGAATGGAATGAACAGTAACATAGTAACGTTATCTTCAGGAACCGCGGGAATTATAACTGTTCACATAATGGAAAATGTGATATAGTAATCAGTAAATCTTATGAACGTAACCGTCCGGTGTTTCGCAGAATGGCGGACTGCTGAACAGTTACCGAAAACCATTATGCAGAAAATACAAAGGAGAGAGAATGGCAGATAAAAATCAGGACAAGAACCAGAGTAAGAACAGAGCAGAACAGGCAGAAGAGCACGATGAAAGCGTGCTGAATCCGGAGATTAAGAATGAATCGGATTTGTCAAAGAAGGAAAGACGTCTGATTGAGAAAGAAAAATTAAAGGGAATGGGGCCAAAGAAAAAGCTGGAATATATCTGGATGTATTATAAACCGGCTATTTTCGGAGTGATCGCAGTGATTGCTCTTATATTCGGAATAAAGGATTACTATGAACAGTCCAAAATAAAAACAGTTCTGTCCATGACAGTGGTAAATTCAATGGCAAATGATACGGAAACTCCTGAGCAGAAAATCAAAGAAACACTTGGGTACAAAGATGATCCCTATAGCAAAGTAGAGATAGGCGTGAATCTTACTACGGACTCTGAAATGGCAGAATTTGATTATAATGCACAGATGGCTTATGTGGCACAGATCCAGGCAGGTTCCATTGATATTATGGTTATGCCGGAGAAGCTTTATCAGACTTTGAAGAAGAATGAGCCATTTGCAGATTTGAAGGAATTGATGGGTGAGGAAGCTTTTGAGAAGTTTGGAATGCAGACAGATACTACGCACATTTCCATTACTGACAGTGAGCTTGAACAGGAATTAGGTGTAATCTACGATCCTGTATGCATTGCAGTGCCGTATTCAGCACCGAATCAGGAGAACGCAGTAAAATGGATAAAAAGTCTTGACAGCAGGAAATAAATTGTGATATGTTTATCACACCAAAACTGGTGTGGATTTTTCAGTCTTGTGACAAACATGAACTCTTTTCGCCGCACGATTATCATACAGCAATGTAGAGATAATTGTGTGGCGTTTTTTGTTGCAATGAAACAGAGAAAGGAAAAAAGAATGAACAATACTTTTATGAAGAAAAAACCGATTCTGCCGCTTCTGGCATCTATGGCAATGCCTATGGTACTGTCTATGCTGGTGAATTCACTGTACAACATCGTAGACAGCTTTTTTGTGGCAAAGATCAGTGAGCAGGCGATGACAGCTCTGTCTCTGGTATTTCCTGTACAGAACTTTATTAATGCAGTTGCCATTGGTTTCGGTGTGGGAATCAATGCACAGATTTCTTTTCAACTGGGAGCAAAAAATATTAAAAATGCGAATATAGCAGCTACCCATGGTATGCTCTTTAATATTATCCATGGAATTATTTTTACAGTAATCTGTATTCCGTTTATGCCTGTATTTCTCAGTATGTTTACAAAAGAGCAGGAAGTGATCTCATCTGGTGTGCAGTATTCAACCATTGCATTTGCATTTTCCACAGTGATCATGATCAGCCTGTCCTTCGAAAAGATTTTTCAGGCTGTGGGCAGAATGAAACTGACAATGATCAGCCTGATGATCGGTTGTATTTCCAATATTATCCTGGATCCGCTGCTGATTTTCGGAGTGGGGATTTTTCCGGAAATGGGGATCAGAGGTGCAGCACTGGCAACTGGTCTTGGCCAGGTATTTACAGTTATTGTATATCTGATCGCATATAAGAAGTGTAGTATTCCGGTGGAGATCAGCAGGAAATATCTGGAACTTAACAGGAACCTGGACGGGAAGCTGTATATGGTAGGGATTCCCGCAATCCTGAATATTGCCCTGCCGTCAGTTCTGATCTCTTTCCTGAATCAGATATTATCGGCTTTTTCCGGAAGCTATGTAGTGGTTCTGGGAATCTATTATAAGCTTCAGACTTTTTTGTATCTGCCTGCAAGCGGCATTGTCCAGGGAATGCGCCCGTTGATAGGATATAATTACGGAGCAGGAGAAATAAAGAGGGTAAAGAAACTTTTTGGGATTTCTGTGCTTCTGAATGGTATGATCATGCTGGCAGGAACGATCATCTGCTTTACAGCATCAGAGACATTGATGGGAATGTTTACTGAGAACCCGGAAACTGTAAGATTTGGCACTGCAGCATTACAGATTATCAGTATCGGGTTTATCCCATCTGCCATCTCTGTTACAGCTTCCGGTGCATTAGAAGGACTGAGCAAAGGTGCTCAGTCCCTGGTGATTTCGTTATTAAGATATATTATAGTGATCATTCCGGCAGCTTATCTGCTGTGCTATTTTGCCGGGGCAGATGCTGTGTGGAATGCGTTCTGGATCTGTGAATTTATAACAGCAGTGGTAGTAGGTATCGGGATAAAGTATTACTGGAACCGTCTGCTGCAGTAGACGATAGTGATAAAGCTGCTAAGTCAGGCTGCGCCTGCTTCGGCAGCATCAGCATCAGACTCTGCCTCTGCGGCATTTTCGTCAGTAACGTCTTCGGCATCGGAATTGCCTATGCCGCTGAGAATATAAGTGATGACTTCGTCCGGAACGCCTGCATTGGACAGGTTGTCCATAAGTGTAGTGGGGTCGAGTGTAGCTGCGTAGGCACTCATATCATCTTCATTGGTTACGTCATAAACATCGCCCAGAGCCGTAAGATCCGGAATTTTAACAGATTCGCCTGTACCGGAAGTAACAGTGAAGCTTCCGAGAGTACTGCCTGCACTTTCAACGGACAGTGCAACAGAACCGGAATCTTTTGCTGAATTTAAATCTAATACAAGTGCAAAGTTCTCGAGCATGGAAAGAGAAGAATCTGTATCTTCTGAAGAATCAGCAGGGAAGGTGATAGTATAGTTACCGTTTAAGTAACCTTCTTTTGCAGATTCGGTGTCGTAGTCCTTTACTTCGATAACAGCTGCGGCTGTATCATCCTGAGAAATTTTATAGGTTCCGTTTAATTTACCGCCATTAATCTGACCGGATCCGGACAGGGAGAGTGTGCCGGAATCATCTGTTTCAATGGAGAGAAGATAGCCAAAGTCTGAGCCGTCCCTGGTCATCTGCCAGTTCAGAACAGGAGTTATTTTATCACCTTCCTGAAACTCAATTTTACGTCCTGCAATTCTGCCGGTCTCATCAACCCAGATTCTGGTGTTGAGATGAGAATCATCGGAATCACCGGTATCTGCATCTTTCAGAAAATCAAGACCGTCTTCTACAGCTTTGGTAAAGCTTTCGTGCAGGTCCTCGTTACTTGAGAGTTTCTCTGTCCAGGTATCGAGGATGTTCTCAATATCACTGTCTGATTTTGCTTCTTCCAGGATTGCAGTTGCAGTTTTTACAGCGTCTTCGGCTGAAATCTGGCCTTCATATACTGTACAGTCCTGACTGATATCACCTGCTGTCAGAGTTTCCTGACTGCTTTCGCCTTCTGTTACATTGTCAAAAAGCATAGATCCGTATTTATCCAGAAGTGTTTCTACTACAGAAGCTTCTGGAGCTGCTGCTGACAGATCAGACATCATGGAAACAGTCAGGCTGAGACTGTCAGAGTAAGCGGAAGCGAAATTGTCTGTCGGAATATCTGCATCTGAATCATCAGGGGTTAATTCTTCAAGATCATTTTCAATATTGGCAGCCTGCTGGTCTGCGGCTTCTTTCAGATTGGTCTTGAAATATTTATCAGAGAGTTCAGGGATGCGCATATAAATATCCTGGCTGTCCGGATCAAGATAATATTCCAGAGTACAGATTTCATTATCATTAAGAAGGACCTTCATCAGAATACCTTCTTTTCCTTCTGTAAAAGAAATATCATTGGAAAGTGTGATATTGTCCAGCCAGGAGACATCAAATGGTGCGACAAACCCCAGCAGTGAGCGTCCGGAATCTTCAAATTTCAGAATCATGTCACTCTGCATTCCTGACATCAGAGACTGGCTTTCCTCTATAGATGTAGCGTAAGAAGATGCCATTTCTGTGACCTTTTTTGCCCATGCATCTTTTTCAATGGAAGCGTAACTGTCTGCTGCAAATGCTGTAGATGGAATTGCAGCAGTACCAAGAAGTGCTGCAGTACAGATAGCGGTTGTTTTTCTTAACCATTTTTTCCTTGTTTTCATAAAGGGCCTCCTTCTGTTCTGTTATGAATCTTATGTAGTGGAATTACATTTCAGGACATTCATTTTCAGATATGTCGTTTGACTGAAATAATAATCTATAGCAGTCCTTGTAAATGATTTTTCAAATACGCTCTATATTAAGATGCATTATTTTAGAGGATTGCTATATATCAATTTTACCAGATAAAGATAGAAAAAGCTATGTTTTTTCGACAATATGGAAAAAGATGTTGATTTTAGACTAAATTATTTCTATAGAAAAATAACAAAATATAGAAAAAAACTATATGTGTATATAAATAATTGATATAAGAAAATTTATTGACAGATTTATGTGAAAAATATATACTACTATTCATATCGAAACACTATGGAATTGCTAAAAACAGGGAAACGATATATCACAGAAAACATACCGTTAGTCCGGAGATTATTATATTTTACAAGGGGAATATGCTCATGGAATTTCAGACTAAATTATTACACGGAAAAGCAGTAGACAATTATGCGAATGGTTCAACAGTGCCGCCTATCAGCCTGGCAAATGCTTTTGCATATGAATCTTCAGAACAGTTGGAAAAAGTATTCCAGAATCGGGCACCGGGATTTGCATATACCAGGATTGCGAATCCGACAGTAGATGCGTTTGAGCGAAGAGTAAATGAATTAGAAGGCGGGATTGGAGGTGTAGCCTGTTCCTCCGGAATGTCAGCGGTTACATTATCATTACTTAATATCCTGCAGGCAGGGGATGAGGTAATCGCAGGAAGTGCATTGTTCGGAGGTACACTGGATCTGCTTCATGATCTGGAGGCATTCGGAATCAAAGTACATTTTATACCGAGGGTAGAGAAGGCGCTGATCGAGCCGTTTCTTACAGATAAGACCAGAGCAGTGTTTGGCGAAATAGTAGGAAATCCAGCACTGAATGTAATGGATGTCCGGGAAACAGCAGATTTTCTTCATGGAAAAGGAGTGCCGCTGATCGTAGACAGCACAACTTCGACTCCTTATCTGCTTAATCCGATTCAGTACGGTGCGGATGTAGTGGTGCATTCTACTTCTAAATATATAAATGGAAGTGGAGATGCCATCAGTGGAATTATCATTGACAGCGGAAACTTTTCCTGGAGTCCGGAACGTTATCCGGGAATGAAGGAATATAAGAAATACGGAAAGTTTGCTTATCTTGTGAAACTGAGGAACGGAATCTGGCGAAACATGGGCGGCTGTCTGGCTCCGATGAACGCTTATCTGAATATTATCGGAATGGAGACACTTGGTCTTCGTATGGAGCGGGTCTGTAATAACGCTTTCCGGCTTGCCCAGGCACTGGAGAAGCTGGAAGGTGTATCTGTCAACTATCCGTTGCTGGAGTCCAGTCCATATCATGAACTGGCAGAAAAACAGCTTAGTGGAAAGGGTGGAGCGATTCTGACTATCCGTGCAGGTTCCAAAGAACGGGCGTATAAGCTGATCAATCATCTGAAATATGTAAAGATTGCAACCAATATCGGTGATGTGAGAACTCTGGTGATTCATCCGGCGTCTACAATTTATATCCACAGTACGCCGGAGGCAATGGAAGAGGCTGGAGTGTACGACGACACAATCCGTATCAGTGTGGGTATCGAAGATATAAAAGATTTGATAAAGGATTTCACAGAGGCAGTGGAGAGCCTTGGAGAAGAATAATTCATAATATACACATTATCAGGCGCTTTGGTCGGAACATGATAGTAACCGGACAGAGGCGCTGGTTTAAAAACAGAATAACTGACAGACAGTCAGAGACAAGAGAAGCCCCGGAAGTTCAGGAGTGTCCAGTTAAGTAGAACTCGATGATCTTCCGGGCTTCTTTTTGCAGCAAAATTTTTCAGACCTTGAAGCTATTTCCGAAACCGTTTCGTTATAAAAAATAGCGGTAAAAAAATAACAACTATCTGCGGGCGCGTTTTTCAATCAGTCCGAGGAGTCCGTACAGGATAATAGCGATGATACACAGAATGATAATGGACATCAGCACCCAGGTAAGCTTAAAAGTCTGGCTGGAATAGATGATCAGGTAGCCAAGCCCTTTTCTGGCACCGATAAATTCGCCTATGATAACACCAACCAGACACAGACCAATATTAACTTTCATAACACTGAGCAGTAACGGCACAGAAGACGGAAGAATAATCTTCATAAGCTTTTCTTTCTTCCCACCGCCCAGCGTCTCAATCAGCTTCAGTTTTTCCGGGTCAGCTTCGCCAAAACCTGTATACAGATTCAAAATCGAACCAAAGATAGCAACCGACATACCGCAGACAATAATCGTCCGTTGGTTGGCACCAAGCCATACAATAAGCAAAGGTGCCAGAGCAGATTTCGGAAGACTGTTCAGTACTACGAGATAAGGCTCTGTGATCTTCGCAAGTCTGGGACAGGTCCACAGCAGAACTGCCATCCCTGCACCCAGAACAACAACGAACAGAAAACTGACCAGTGTTTCCGTAATTGTAACAGAGAGATGGGGAAAAATAGAGCCGTCTCTGCACATACTGCAGAAGCTGTGCCAGATCATTACCGGACTGCTGAAGATAAAAGAATCGATCAGCCCGGTCCTGGCGGAGATTTCCCACAACACCAGAAAGAAAAGAAGAATAAATATCCGCAAAAAAAGAACAAGTTTCTTTTCTCTTTTCTGATGCCGGATATACTGTTGCTGATGATATGAGATTTCAGACATCATGATTCAGCTCCTTCCAGATAAGATTGAAATAAGATTTAAATTCAGGCGCATTTCTGGAAGCCATAGGAGTACGGTTCTCCAGATCAAAACAAACTGGCACAATCTTACGAATAATGGCAGGCCTTGGAGAAAGAATGATAACCCGGTCTGCCATGCTGATCGCTTCTGAAATATCATGGGTGACAAGGATCGCAGTCTTTTTTTCCTGACGCAGGATTCTACCGATATCATCACTTACGCTGAGTCTGGTTTGAGAGTCAAGTGCAGAGAACGGTTCATCCAGCAGAAGAAGTTCCGGCTTTAATGCCAGAGTACGGATCAGTGCAGCTCTCTGGCGCATTCCTCCGGACAATTCAGACGGATGAGCAGAGCGGAATTTGTCCAAACCGTAATCTGAGAGAAGCTGATTTACATAAGCAAGTTTTTCGGCAGTGAGTTCCCTGCGGATTTCCAGTCCGAGAAGAACATTTTTATAAATTGTCCGCCACTCCAGCAGATGATCCTTTTGCAGCATATATCCGATACGGCAGTCACCGGAAGTTACCGGCGTGCCGTCCAGAAGAATCTGTCCCTGTTCCGGCCGGAGCAGACCACAGATCAGATTCAGCAGCGTGGACTTTCCACAGCCTGACGGCCCGACGATGGCGAGAAATTCACCTGGCATCAGTTGAAAGGATATATGAGAAAGGGCAGGGGTTTCCCCTGATAAACTGTGGTAGGAGAGACTGACATCTGTAATATCCAGCAGTGGTTTCATACAGATACCTCCATATTCGGTGAATAGTAACGAATATTTGTTACTGTTCACACACCACTATCCCGCGAGGTGTTTTGGCATGAATATGCCAAAATCCCGAGACATACAAGCCAAAATTCCATTGCCGCAGGCAATCTGGAATGAATTTTGGCTACGTTACTGTGAACGGAGTGAACAGTAACGAATATTTTCATAATTTATGATATGCAGAAATGTCAGGGTATGATATAATAGATAAACTATAGTATTTTTGCTGCTATAGTATTTGAGGGCAAATGTTCTGTAAGGAATACGTTACTGTTTACTATGTGTTTCATATCAGAAATATACATATATCAGACACTGCGACATGCATGAATCGGGTATAGAAATCAGACGAATGCTGTAAAAAAACTGTATAAGAAAGTGTAAGCAAATGAGAAACAAAAAGAAAGCAATATTTAACACCATTTTTCTGATCCTTATATTTTCCATTACCGTATATATGGTATTTAAGGGAGAGGATCTGGGAGAGATTATTCATACAGTACGGCAGGCAGATCCGGTTTACTTACTGATCAGCGTGGTTTGTGTGGTACTGTTCATACTTGGCGAGTCTGTAATTATCTTCTATATGATGCGGACTCTCGGAGCAAAAGTAAAGATGGGGCATTGTGCTCTGTATTCTTTTGTGGGATTCTTTTTCAGCTGTATCACACCGTCTGCATCCGGCGGACAGCCAATGCAGATTTATTTTATGAAAAAGGACAAACTTCCGATTCCTGTCACTACGCTGGTCCTGATGATTGTCACGATTACTTATAAAGCGGTTCTGGTAGTGATCGGAATTGTAATCTGGATTTTTGGCAGAGGCTTTCTGGAAGGATATCTTGGTCAGTACATGTGGGTGTTTTACTTGGGTGTAGGTCTGAATATTTTCTGCGTTACTTTCATGATGATCCTTGTATTTGCACCTGGACTGGCGAAGTGGATTATGGTAAAAGGTTTGAAACTTATTGAACATTTCCGTTTCCTTAAGCCAAAGACAACCCGGCTTGAGAAACTGGAAGCGTCTATGGATCAGTATCATGAAACTGCGGCTTTCTGGGCAAGTCACAAGCTGGTGATCCTGAAAGTGTTACTGATCACTATGGCGCAGAGGATTTTGTTATTTACAGTTACATACTGGGTATACCGTTCGCTGGGATTTCATGGATATTCCATCATAACCCTTACGATTTTGCAGTCTGTCATATCTGTCTCTGTTGATATGCTGCCTTTACCCGGAGGAATGGGAATCAGTGAGTCTCTTTATCTGGTGATGTTTGCACCGGTTTTCGGAGAAGCATTACTTCCTGCAATGCTGCTCAGCAGAGGAATTTCCTATTATGCACAGATGCTTATCAGTGCAGTGATGACCTGTGTGGCGTATTTCATAATAGGAAGAAAAGAACAAGAAGAAAAGTAGGGGGAGAAAATATGTTTTTAGGAATTTATGATTATACGGTAATATTGACTTATATAAGCCTGGGAATTTCCGTATTTGGAATTACCAGGGCTCTGGAGGGGGATTTTAAGGTTGCGATTTTCTGTCTGGCACTTTCCGGACTGTGTGATATGTTTGACGGAAAGATAGCCAGAACAAAGAAGAACCGTACGGATGATGAGAAGAATTTCGGGATTCAGATCGATTCCTTATGTGATGTGGTCTGCTTTGGTATTTTTCCGGCAATGATCTGTTACTGTCTGGGTGTGAATACACCGGCGGGGATTGGGGCGCTTATTTTTTACAGTGTGGCATCTGTCATCCGCCTTGCATATTTTAATGTTTCAGAAGCAAAGAGACAGAATGAGACTTCTGAGAACAGACAGTATTATCAGGGGCTTCCGATCACATCCATGGCGATCATCCTGCCGTTCCTTTATCTGATGAGAAGATATTGCGGACTCTATTTCCTGATCGTGATACATATTGCAGTGATTATCGTGGGACTGCTTTTTATTCTGGATATAAAGGTAAAAAAACCTCAGAATCCGGTACGTATCCTGCTGGTTGCAGTCGTGGCACTTGCACTTGCGAAGATGTTCCGTTTGATATAAAATAAATATAACTGTTGACTGGCCGCAGCGGTTCCCGGGAAACGGGGAGGCTGCGGTTATACTTTTGCTGCTGAGAACGGAGTGAACAGTAACACAAACTTTTTTATGGAGGGAAGATACGAGTCAACTCCCCATCACCTAAAGGTAATGGGCTTGTAACTGCCCAGTCGTAGTAACGGCTTACGCCTCCGACCTTTTATCCCCAATAGGTATTGCTACCTAAAGTGGCGCTACATCATAGGGTGGTTGACAGCACCCTTTACAGACAAGATATACTCATCTGTAACTGTATCAGGTACTAAACTTCCCATGCTATACAGCAAACATTCTTTTACGGGTAAGATTTTACGCAATACGCGAGTTTTGTATTGCAACCTCATATCTTGTCAATGCACAAAAGAGTGTCTTTGATGAGCAGCACATCTAACGGTTTTCTCTTTAAAAACTGCTACGGTTATTGTAGCATATTGGGTAACAATTTACAAGGCTCCTCCCACCGCCTAAAGGAAGTGGGTTTCTGCCTATGACAAAGGAAAGGATTTATTTATGAAGTATATTGACAGAAAAGGAAATATCACGATTGAAGAGAATGAGCAGGATAAATTCCTGCGGCATCTATATAATGACCGGGGTGGCAGACTCTGCCTGAAACTCCTGATCAGACCTTTCGTGTCAAAGGCAGCGGGAGTCTTGCTTAACACCAGACTTTCTGCCAGATTTGTACCGGATTTTGTAAAAAACAACAAGATTGACCTGAGCATTTACGAAAAACAGAACTTCTCTTCATGGAATGACTTCTTTATAAGGCGCATCCGAAAAGAAGAACGCCCGATCGATATGCGCGAAAACATCCTGATCAGCCCCTGTGACGGAAAACTTTCCGTATACAGGATCAGCTCAGACTCACGTTTCAGCATCAAAAATACAGAATATACAGCAGGACAGCTTCTGAAGAATAAGGCAATTGCTGAGAGATACACAGGCGGCTATGCGCTGATTTTCAGACTGACAGTAGATGACTATCATCATTACTGCTATGTGGCAGATGGAAGAAAATCCGCGAATGTAACTCTGCCCGGCGTTTTCCACACAGTGAATCCTGCAGCAAACGATGTATATCCCATCTACAAAGAAAACGCCAGAGAATACACTCTGCTGAAAACAAAACAATTCGGAACCATCCTCATGATGGAAGTAGGCGCCATGATGGTAGGAAAAATCACAAATCTCCATAAAAATCCTGCCACAGTAAAGAAAGGCCAGGAAAAAGGCAACTTCGAATTCGGAGGTTCCACAATAATCCTCCTCATCCAGCCGGGAAAAGTCCGTATTGATTATGATCTGATCGAGAATACAGAAGAGGGATATGAGACTATCGTAAAAATGGGCGAACGAATAGGAGAGTGCAGGAAGTTAAAAAATACAAAGAATCATTACGAAGGCACAATAGAGAATACCTGAACAGGTATTCGCATTTTATTAAAAGATAATAAAAAGCATTTGTGAAGATGCAGAAAGGATATAATAATACTGTTGAATAAACGAAACTATCAGAAAGAACTGGAAAAACTTATAGATCAGGCGCAAAAAGATAACAAGATTCCAAGCCTGTTTCTCCACAGCTGCTGTGCACCCTGCAGCAGTTACGTACTGGAATACCTGTCAAAATATTTCAACATCACAGTATTCTACTACAACCCAAACATCTACCCGGAAGAAGAATATCGCAAACGAGTCCATGAAATTACCCGTCTTGTAAACTCCATGGAATTTGAACACCCTGTCAAACTGATAGAGGGTCACTACGACCCGCAGGAATTCTTCCAGATGGCAAAAGGTCTCGAAAATGTACCCGAAGGCGGCGAACGCTGCTTCAAATGCTACCGCCTCCGCATGGAAGAAGCAGCAAAACTGGCAGAAGAGGGCGGCTATGACTATTTTACCACCACCCTTTCCATCAGCCCTCTGAAAAACGCAGCCAAGATCAACGAAATCGGTGAAGAACTGGCAGAAATCTACCACGTCCAACACCTCCCATCCGACTTCAAGAAAAAGAACGGCTACAAACGTTCCATCGAACTATCCCACGAATACGACCTCTACCGTCAGAACTACTGCGGTTGCGTCTATTCCCGAAGAGAGGCTGAAAACAGAAAATAAAGCAGTAACCACAATTATGTAACATATAGCCAATACCCAGTGAAGAAAAAGAAGGTGTGTTGGGGCGCATTTGAGGGTTCTTGTAATTCTTGGTATTCGGGAATCTGCGTTATGAGCCGACCGTCTCACGTGTCTGAGCGAAGTTTGCAACGGAGCGAGTTTGAGAGGGCGGCTCATGGTTTTAGCAGATTCCCGAATGCCTTAGAATTACAGGGTTCCGAAACTAAGCCCCAACACACCTTCTTTTTCTTCACGTACCTTTTGAATGATTCCAAACTAACTACTTTGCAATACTGAAAAAATATGTTACACTAACACGTAAAAGCAATAATACCAAAAATAAAGAAGAAACGAGGAATAACACAATGGCACAGCTTTGGGGCGGACGTTTCACAAAAGAAACAGACAAACTTGTATATAACTTCAACGCATCCATCTCTTTTGACCAGAAATTCTATGAGCAGGACATCAGAGGCAGCAAAGCACACGTAGCAATGCTCGCCAGACAGGGAATCCTGACAGCAGAAGAAAAAGATCAGATCGAAGCAGGTCTTGACGGAATCCTTGCAGATGTAAGATCCGGCAAACTCGAAATCACATCCGAATACGAAGATATCCACAGCTTTGTCGAAGCAAACCTTATCGACAGAATCGGTGATGCAGGCAAGAAACTTCACACAGGAAGAAGCCGTAACGACCAGGTAGCCCTTGACATGAAACTCTATGTAAGAGATGAGATTGACGAGACAGACAAACTGGTAAAGAAACTTCTCGAAGCACTTCAGAAGATCATGGAAGAGAATGTCCACACATACATGCCAGGCTTCACACACCTCCAGAAAGCGCAGCCGGTCACACTGGCTCACCACGTAGGTGCATACTTTGAAATGTTTGTACGTGACAGAAGCAGACTTGCAGATATCCGTAAGAGAATGAACACCTGTCCTCTGGGTGCAGGCGCACTGGCAGGAACCACCTACCCGCTTGACAGAGAATATACAGCACAGCTTCTTGGTTTCGACGGCCCGACCAGAAACAGCATGGACTCTGTATCAGACAGAGACTATGTGATTGAGCTTCTGTCCGCATTCTCCACAATTATGATGCACATGAGCCGTTTCTGCGAAGAAATCATTATGTGGAACTCCAATGAATACCGCTTCGTAGAGATAGACGATGCCTACAGCACAGGCAGCAGTATCATGCCTCAGAAAAAGAACCCGGATATCGCAGAACTTGTAAGAGGAAAAACAGGTCGTGTATACGGAGCATTAACATCTATCCTTACAACCATGAAGGGAATCCCTCTTGCATACAACAAAGATATGCAGGAAGACAAAGAACTTACATTTGATGCCATTGACACTGTAAAAGGATGTCTTGCCCTCTTCACAGGCATGATCTCTACTATGCAGTTCAACAAACAGAATATGGAAGCAAGTGCAAAGAATGGCTTTACAAATGCTACAGATGCAGCCGATTATCTGGTAAATCATGGAGTACCTTTCCGCGATGCACACGGCATTGTAGGCCGTCTGGTGCTTACCTGTATTGATAAAGGGATTTCTCTGGATGAACTTCCTCTTGAAGAATATAAAGCCATCAGCCCGGTATTCGAGAACGATATTTACGAAGCAATCAGTATGAAAACCTGTGTGGAAAAACGTATGACCATCGGTGCACCGGGACCTGACGTGATGGAGAAAGTGATCGCTGAGAACAAAAAATATCTGGAAGAAAATTAAAAAAATGCTTGCAATTTATTTTGGTTTGTTATAGTATGTACAAGAAAGACAGATGTACGTAATATAAGGACACCTGGATAAAAATGTCCGCGAAAGGGTAGAGACGCGGGCAGAAGATAAAGAGGAGAAAGATATTATGAGTGAAAAGCTTAGAGTCGGTATTTTAGGTGCTACAGGTATGGTAGGTCAGAGATTTATCTCTCTGCTTGAGAATCATCCATGGTTTGAAGTTGTAACTGTAGCTGCAAGTCCGAGAAGTGCAGGAAAGACATACGAAGAGGCAGTTGGCGGAAGATGGAAAATGGATACTCCAATGCCGGAGGGTGTCAAGAATCTTGTTGTTATGAACGTAAACGAAGTAGAGAAGGTTGCTGCAACAGTTGATTTCGTATTCTCTGCTGTAGATATGTCAAAAGAAGAGATCAAGAAGATCGAGGAAGAATATGCTAAGACAGAGACACCGGTTGTTTCCAACAACAGTGCTCACAGATGGACACCGGATGTACCGATGGTAGTGCCGGAAATCAATCCGGAACACTTCGATGTAATCGAATCCCAGAAGAAACGTCTCGGAACAACACGCGGATTTATCGCTGTTAAACCAAACTGCTCTATCCAGAGCTATGCTCCTGTATTAACTGCATGGAAAGAGTTCGAGCCATATGAAGTAGTTGCTACTACATATCAGGCAATCTCCGGAGCAGGTAAGACATTTAAGGACTGGCCGGAAATGGTTGGAAACATCATCCCATACATCGGTGGCGAGGAAGAGAAGAGCGAGAAAGAGCCATTAAGAATCTGGGGTAAAGTAGAAGACGGTGTAATCAAACCTGCTACAGAACCGGTTATCACATGCCAGTGTATCCGTGTACCGGTACTGAACGGACATACAGCAGCTGTATTCGTTAAATTCCGTAAGAACCCTACTAAAGAGCAGCTTATCAAAGCATTAGTAGAGTTCAAGGGACTTCCACAGGAATTAGAACTTCCAAGTGCTCCGAAGCAGTTCATCCAGTATCTGGAAGAGGACAACCGTCCGCAGGTTACAGAGGATGTAAACTTCGAACATGGCATGGGCGTATCTGTAGGACGTCTTCGTGAAGACACCGTATATGACTGGAAATTCGTAGGACTTTCCCACAATACAGTCAGAGGTGCAGCAGGCGGAGCAGTTCTCTGTGCTGAAACCTTAAAAGCAAAAGGATATATCCAGGCGAAATAATTTATAGAAAATAATAAAAGAGGTGCCGGTAACGGTGCCTCTTTTTATGAGGACACGACGGATTATGAAAGAAAAAGTTCTGACAACAGTGGTGACTTTTGAAACTACCACTCAGGCAATTGCCATGGAAAGGGAATGTAAGAAAAACAAATTTACAGGCAGACTGATCCCTGTGCCAAGAGAAATATCAGCTTCCTGCGGCCTTGCGTGGAAATGCGGGGAACAGAACGAAGAAGAAACAGCTTCCTATATGAAGGAACAGGATCTGGAATATGAAAAGATTTATAGGATTCTTGCATAAAATGGAAAGATTTATAGGAATACCTGATATATGGTAAACGGTTCACATTTTGACGGATATGTGAAAACATGATACAATGATAGCACTGAATCTCTTGTTATAGAAGATATGTAACTATTCGGCAGTCTGTCGGCTGTGAAAGTACGTTACTGTTCACTCCGTTTACAGTAACGAAAGTATTGAACAGTTACGAGGAGATTCTGAATATGGAGATTAATTGGGGTGAACTGACTTATGGGAAATGAAATGAAAAAAAGTGAAGTGCGTCTTACACAGCTTGCCAGTGCAGCCGGATGCGGTGCTAAGATTGGCCCGAAAGTTCTGGCGCAGGTAGTAGGCAAACTTCCGAAATTTACAGATCCGATGCTTCTGGTAGGTCCGGAGACATCAGACGATGCAGCAGTATACAAGATTAATGATGAACTGGCAATGATCCATACAGTAGACTTTTTTCCGCCAGTAGTGGATGATCCGTATATGTACGGGCAGATCGCGGCAGCCAATGCACTGAGTGATGTCTATGCAATGGGCGGTGTTCCGAAACTGGCATTAAATGTGGTAGCATTTCCAAACTGCCTTGGTCCGGAAGTACTGGAGCAGATTCTGCGCGGCGGTGCAGATAAGGTCATGGAAGCCGGAGCAGTCCTTGCAGGCGGGCATACTATCAATGATAAAGAACCGAAATACGGACTCTGTGTAACTGGTTATGTGCATCCGGACAAAATGTGGAAAAATTACGGCGCAGAAGAAGGAGACATCCTTATTCTTACCAAACCGCTGGGCTGTGGAATCCTTAACACTGCCATTAAGGCAGAAATGGCGTCTCAGGAAGAAATTGAGAGAGTCCAGAAGATCATGGCGAAGCTGAACAAATATGCAGCAGAGATTGCATCTAAATACACGATCCACAGCTGTACCGACGTAACAGGATTCAGTCTTGCAGGTCACAGTCTGGAAATGGCAAAAGGCAGCCGGAAAACTCTGGTGATCCAGTCTGAGAAACTTCCGATCATTGAGGGTGTTGAAGAATATGCACAGATGGGGCTGATTCCTGAAGGGGCATACAGAAATCGTGACTTCGCAGGCGATGAAGTACGAAGTGAGATTAAGGAACTCTGGATGGAGGATCTGGTATTTGATCCGCAGACATCCGGCGGACTTCTGCTTGCAGTACCGGCAGAAGAAGCCAATGCCCTTGCAGAAGAGCTTGCAGGTATGGATATCTTTGGCGGTGTTATCGGATATGTAACAGAATTGCAGGATAAAGCAGTTGTATTTGAATAAAAAAATCAGCTTTACTTTCAGACATGCTTTGCACGCCTGCGGAGATCTTTCTTGTCTTTTGCGCTCTGCCGAACTGTCTTGAATGCATTAGTTTATGGAATTGCTATAAAAATCTTCGAATATAATGGAACATAATTACAAATCGTTACTGTTCACTCTGTTCACAGTAACGTAGCCAAAATTCATTCCAGATTGCCTGCGGCAATGGAATTTTGGCTTGTATGTCTCGGGATTTTGGCATATTCATGCCAAAACACCTCGCGGGATAGTGGTGTGTGAACAGTAACTACAAATCTGATGAATATTCTTGAATTGTTTGACGATTTCGGTTGTGAAACAGATATTCAGGTGATATAATGTTCTCAATAAAATACATTGCGGAGGTGTAGTTATGAATTACGAAGATGTACAGAAAGTGTCAAATGCGGCGAAAGCCAAGAGTAACCTGGTGAATACCAACTTTTTCAAGTACTTCATACGTGCGATCATGGCGGGATTTTTTATTGATGTGGCCATGATCTACAGTAATGTAGTTGGAAACGTATTCTCCAAGACCATGCCTGAATGGGGAAAATTTGTGGGGGCATTAGTATTCTCCATTGCAGTGCTTCTGATCAGCTTCGTAGGCGGCGAACTTTTTACAGGAAATAATATGGTAATGGCGTTCGGAGCCTATGATAAACAGGTGAGCTGGAAAGAGGCAGGTAAGGTATGGGGCGTAAGCTACCTTGGAAACTTTGTCGGATGTGCAATTTTAGCATTGCTGTTTGTATGGGCCGGAGCGTCCGGAACAGCAGATTATTTTGCAGGATTTATCGGAAACAAGCTGAGTGTTCCGCTCGGACAGATGTTTTTCAGAGCAGTACTCTGTAATTTCTTCGTCTGTCTTGGTGTGCTCTGTGGTATGAAATTAAAGAGTGATGCAGGAAGATTCCTGATGATCGTTATGTGTATCTCAGGATTCGTTGTAAGCGGATTTGAGCACTGCATCGCAAACATGGGAATCTTTGTTACCGCATACTGTCTGGTACCTGGATTATCCCTTGGAGCCATGGTAAAGAGCATGGTAGTAGTAACTTTAGGAAATATGGTGGGCGGTGCCCTGTTGCTGGCATGGCCGCTTAGAAAGATGAGTGCAGATAAATAATATGTCAAAAGCTTTATACATAGCCGAAAAGCCCAGTGTGGCACAGGAATTCGCAAAAGCTTTGAAGATCAACGGACAAAGACGGGATGGCTACCTGGAATCTCAGGACAGTGTGGTGACCTGGTGTGTGGGACACCTGGTCACCATGAGCTACCCGGAAAAATATGATATCAAATATAAAAGGTGGAGTTTAGATACCCTGCCTTTTTTGCCGCGCGAATTTAAATATGAAGTGATCCCCGGTGTGCAGAAGCAGTTTGAGATTGTCAAAGGACTGCTTAACCGAGAGGATGTGGACACTATTTACGTGTGTACCGACTCCGGACGCGAGGGAGAATACATCTACCGTCTGGTGGCACAGATGGCAGGTGTTCGTGGAAAAAAAGAAAAGAGAGTCTGGATCGACTCTCAGACAGAAGAAGAGATCATGAGAGGAATCAGAGAGGCAAAGGATCTGTCAGCATATGACAATCTTTCTGCTTCAGCCTATCTTCGGGCGAAAGAAGACTATCTCATGGGAATTAATTTTTCCCGTGTACTGACACTGCGTTATGGAAACAGCGTGTCAAATTATTTAAATACGAAATATCAGGCCATTTCCGTAGGACGGGTTATGACCTGTGTACTTGGAATGGTAGTGCGAAGAGAGCGCGAGATCCGTGCATTTGTGAAAACTCCGTTTTACCGCGTACTCAGCAGCATTGCCCTTGAGGGAGAAAACTTTGAGGGAGAGTGGAGAGCTGTAGAAGGCAGCAGATATTTCCAGACTCCTTATCTGTATAAAGAGAACGGATTTAAAGAGAAAGCCTATGCTGAAAAACTGATACAGGAGCTGTCTGTGAGTCAGCCGTTGCAATGTACAGTAGAGAAAATCGAGCGGAAAAAAGAGAACAGGAATCCGCCGCTTTTATTTAACCTGGCGGAGCTTCAGAATGTGTGCTCCAAGCTGTTCAAGATCAGCCCGGATGAGACATTAAAAATCGTACAGGAACTGTATGAAAAGAAACTGGTCACTTATCCCAGAACAGATGCCCGTGTATTGTCTACTGCGGCAGCAAAGGAGATTTATAAGAATATTTCCGGACTGCGTAATTATGAACATACCGCGGAAATCGCACAGCACATTATTGAACAGGGAAATTACAAAAATCTGGCAAAGACCAGATATGTTAATGATAAGCAGATCACAGACCATTATGCAATCGTACCCACAGGCCAGGGCTTAAACGCATTGAGAAGTATTTCTCTTACTGCGCAGCGTGTATATGAGACCATTGTCAGAAGGTTTGTATGTATTTTTTATCCTCCTGCAGTATATCAGAAGATTAGTCTTGTGACAAAAATTCAGAATGAGAGCTTCTTTTCTTCATTTAAAGTACTGCTGAATGAAGGGTACTTAAAAGTTGCCACAAATTCTTTTGCGAAGCGAAAATCAGCAGATGCCATGAGCAGTGTGAACAGAGCCGGCGCGGCCGGCAATGAGGGAAGTGAAGAGGAAGATCCGGATACAGGAAAAAACGGCGGGAACAAAGCTGATGATTCGGCTGAGGATATGGCGTGTGATATCAGACTTCTTGCCGCATTGCAGAACCTGAAAAAAGGTGATATACTCTCTGTGGACAGTCTGAGTATCAAAGAGGGCGAGACATCGCCGCCAAAGCGTTATAATTCCGGTTCCATGATTCTTGCAATGGAGAATGCAGGTCAGCTGATCGAGGACGAAGAGCTTCGTGCCCAGATTAAAAGCTGCGGAATCGGAACCAGTGCCACCAGAGCGGAAATTCTTAAGAAACTGTGCAATATCAAATATCTGGCACTCAATAAGAAAACCCAGGTGATCACTCCAACCCTTCTTGGAGAGATGATCTTTGATGTGGTAAACTGCTCCATCAGACAGCTTCTGAACCCGGAACTGACTGCAAGCTGGGAAAAAGGACTGAATTATGTGGCAGAGGGCAGTATTACAGAACAGGAATATATGGATAAGCTGGAACATTTTGTGCGCCTTCGCACCAGACAGGTGGAGGACAGCAATATCCAGCCATATCTGAGACAGTTCTTTGATGCTGCAGCAGTGAATTATAAGGATTCATCTGAAAAAAACAGTGCGAAAACAACAGGCAGATCAACGTCCGCAACGGGACGATCACGTACCTGCAGAAAGCCGTCTGCTTCAAAGTAGTGTGCATTTGTGACAGATAAAAGAAAACATGTCATCATAGCGAGAGAAAAGAGGAAAATATTATGTTAAAAGATTTTACAATTGCAAACCTTCTGGATCTGAACGAAACAATCGCAAAGGATTTATTTGAAGGAAAAACATATCCATGGGAAGTATTACCGGAGATCGGAGATTTCATTCTGAAACTGGGACAGACCTTAAGTGAAGAAGAATACGACCACCCGTCAGAAGATGTATGGATCGCCAAGAGTGCCAAAGTAGCACCTACAGCCTGCATCAACGGTCCGGTCATCATAGGTAAAGAAGCAGAAGTACGCCACTGTGCATTTATACGCGGAAAAGCAATTATAGGTGAGGGTGCAGTAGTAGGTAATTCTACGGAATTAAAGAATGCGGTACTTTTCAACAAGGTACAGGTTCCGCACTACAATTATGTAGGCGATGCAGTTCTCGGCTACAAATCCCATATGGGCGCAGGTTCCATCTGTTCCAATGTAAAATCTGACAAGAAACTGGTAGTTGTAAAAGACGGTGACGAGAAGATTGAAACAGGCCTGAAGAAATTCGGCGCAATGCTGGGTGACAACGTAGAAGTAGGCTGCGGCTCCGTATTAAATCCCGGAACTGTGATCGGACGCTGCTGCAACATTTACCCACTTTCCTCAGTAAGAGGCTGCGTACCTGCAAATCACATTTATAAGTCAAAAACAGAAGTTGCAGAAAAGAAATGATTTAACCGAATCAAGTAGCGAAGGGGATTGCGAATATCCGTTTGACAAGGTATTTTTAGAAGATAATTCAAAGGATAGAAGAGGCAGGTTGTATGAAGGATATTATTTCAGTCATACAGCCTGCCCTTTTATATTTTTTGTATGTCAGATACGGAAGATATCTGTTGTAACTGATATTACATATGAAATAAAAGTTTTCTCAGGATTACCAGAATGGTAATGTGCACCGGATAAAACCAGTAAAAAACATATTTCAGAAATTTTCCTTTTACAAATCCACGTTCACCATTGTACATATTAATGGAAAGAAAAGCAAAGCAGGCTTTCCATTCATAGTAAAGCCAGCAGCTTCCGATGATCGCCTGGGCGGTTTTATCGTTGCGGAACCAGTACATGATCAGCAGGAATACAAATCCCCGCCATCCGTAATCTGCCTTCAGAAACACAGAGACAGTCAGCAGTGCCAGCACGCAGACAAGCTGCATTTTCTGATTATCCCAGAAGTATTCCAGGGCACAGAATGCCAGGTATCCCAGAAACAGGGTGAAAAATACATTCTGTTTTTCATATCTCCAGGTGTTGGTAAACATGAAGTTCCATGGAATCTCAGAGATACATGCAAATAGAAACAGATTCAGGCCATATTTCTTACGGTTATGTGTATGCAGAAATCCTTCCACTAACAGAAAACAGAAAATTGGAAAAGCGGCCCTGCCGATATCCCGGAAAATCCGATACCAGCTGTAATCCACGCCACCGAAACTGAAAAGGGTTGCAGTTGTGGCAGGATAATTATACAGGATCATTAAGCCGGTATGGTCAATCAGCATCAGGGTGATAGCAATTAATTTTAAAGCGCTTCCGCTCAGAACCTGAAATTTTGCAGGGAGAAAGGAAGCAGGTAACTTTGTTGTCATAATAGAAATCCCTTCATTAATAGAAATTAGAACTATTTTACCACAAAAAAATCAAAGATGGTTAAAAATTTTACAATTTATGACTGGACGAATCAGCACTTTTGTGAGAAAATAACACTAGGTTGTTAGGCATACTCCTCTGAAGTCATTCAGCAGACATCGGAGTTTTATCCTGTGCAGTTCATTCAGCAGTTCTGTACAGTGGAGAGTATAACAACATGAAGTTAATCTATACTTGAAAGGAGTTTTACAATGATTTATTCACGCGAAGTAGAAGAAATGTGCCCAGTTGCACAGGGCGTTCATCATGGCGCCGCTCCAATCCCAGAAGAAGCTAAATGGGTACAGGCAAAAGAAGTCAAAGACATTTCCGGTCTTACACACGGTGTTGGCTGGTGTGCACCACAGCAGGGTGCCTGCAAGCTTACATTAAATGTTAAAGAGGGTATCATCCAGGAAGCGCTGGTTGAGACAATCGGATGTTCAGGTATGACCCATTCTGCAGCTATGGCTTCCGAGATTCTTCCGGGACTTACAGTTATGGAGGCACTGAACACTGACTTAGTTTGTGATGCGATTAATACAGCTATGAGAGAACTCTTCCTTCAGATCGTTTATGGACGTACACAGTCTGCATTCTCAGAAGAAGGACTTCCAGTAGGTGCTGGACTTGAAGACCTTGGTAAAGGACTTCGTTCTCAGGTTGGTACAATGTATGGAACTCTGAAAAAAGGACCTCGTTACCTTGAAATGGCAGAAGGTTATGTAACAGGTATTGCTCTTGATGCAGATGATGAGATCATCGGATATCAGTTCGTAAGCCTTGGAAAAATGACTGATTTCATCAAAAAAGGCGATGACCCGAATACTGCATGGGAAAAAGCAAAAGGTCAGTATGGCCGTGTTGCAGACGCTGTTAAAATTATCGACCCAAGAAAAGAATAATTTAGGAGGTAACAGGAAATGGCTTTATTTGAATCATATGAGAGACGAATTGACAAGATCAATTCTGTTTTAAACAGCTATGGCATTGCTTCTATCGAAGAAGCTGAGAAAATCACAAAAGACGCAGGTCTTAATGTATACGATCAGATCAAAGGCATTCAGCCAATCTGTTTCGAGAACGCTTGCTGGGCATATACAGTAGGTGCTGCAATCGCAATCAAAAAAGGATGCAAGAAAGCAGCAGATGCAGCAGCAGCTATCGGTGAAGGACTTCAGGCATTCTGTATTCCTGGATCCGTTGCTGATACACGTAAAGTAGGTCTTGGACATGGTAACCTTGGCAAGATGCTTCTTGAAGAAGAAACAGAGTGCTTCTGCTTCCTGGCTGGACATGAGTCCTTCGCAGCAGCTGAAGGTGCTATCGGTATCGCTGAGAAAGCTAACAAAGTTCGTCAGAAACCATTACGTGTTATCCTGAACGGTCTTGGAAAAGATGCTGCTCAGATCATCTCCCGTATCAACGGCTTTACATATGTAGAGACAGAATACGATCCATACAAGAACGAAGTTAAAGAAGTATTCAGAAAAGCATACTCCGAAGGACTTCGTGCAAAAGTTAACTGCTACGGCGCTAACAGCGTTCCGGAAGGTGTTGCTATCATGTGGAAAGAAGACGTTGACGTTTCTATCACAGGTAACTCCACAAACCCGACACGTTTCCAGCATCCGGTTGCAGGTACATACAAGAAAGAACGTCTTGAAGCAGGTAAGAAATACTTCTCAGTTGCTTCCGGTGGTGGTACAGGACGTACACTTCACCCGGACAACATGGCAGCAGGTCCAGCTTCCTACGGTATGACAGATACATTAGGACGTATGCACTCTGATGCACAGTTCGCTGGTTCTTCTTCCGTACCGGCTCACGTAGAGATGATGGGTCTCATCGGCGCTGGTAACAACCCGATGGTTGGTATGACAGTTGCAGTAGCTGTTTCCATTGAGGAAGCTGCTAAAGCTGGTAAATTCTAATAAATGGCTTAAAATAAGCATTTATCGTGTCCAAACAGAGTAGTAAAAAGTGGTTAAAATGGAGTTGTTTGTACCAGGTTTGTATCGGGTTTGTACCACACCGTTTGTACCACAGATAATTCAAAAAATTGGGAGTTATTCATCATTGAGTAGCTCCCTTTTTATTGCAATTTTGCTAAGTCTTTTCTTAACCATTCTAAGTCTCGGACAGTATACGTAGACTCAGTTATATCTTTTATTGAATGTCCCACCATTTCTTTCAATGCATATTCATCAACTTCTGACTTTTTACATCTCGTTATAAATGTCATTCGTGGGTCGTGAGGTCTATGTTCAGGATTAAGATTGAGTTCGTTCATAACTTTCTTGAAGCGTTTGCTATATTTATCATATGTCATAACATACGAACCAGAATGAGTCCGACCTTTATCGTTAAACAGGTATCCGGTTCCAAGTTCACTTGCTTTGTCGTAATTGTCTTTTACAAGCCCTTTTATTTTTTCGTGGATTGGTACTATTCGCTGCTTTCCGGCATCCGTTTTCATACCAGCAATCATATACCATTCATTTATGTTTATTTCATCCAGCTTTAGTGTAGCCAGTTCCTGGGGTCTCCAGCCCATGTAGCACTGAATCAATATCCAGTCTACAAACTCAACTTTTCCGACATTATTCCACAATATATTGAGTTCTTCTTCTGTGAATATTATATGCGGTTTTTTAGCTTGTTCTTTTTCTTTTACAATATCATCAGAAATGTCGAAAGTTCTGGCATAATTCATAGATACGATTTCGTATTCTAAACCATAATCCAGAAGTAAATTGAATAGCGATTTTATACGAGATTTAGTTTCAGCAGAAGCATATATTTTTTCGCCTTTCTTTTTACCTCTGGTTTCGATTCGATACCCCTCGTCCATACAACCTTTAATATGTCTGGCTCTTATATCTTTTACTCGCATTGTGTAGATGGAAGAGCAATAAGCCCATGCCGCAGTAATTGTTCGCTTCGAAGCATCTGTAATGTTTTTGAAGTATTCATCACTCCATCGTTCATATAACTGAATCACTGTAATATCGGCATTTAAGTCATATGGATTTTTGTTATATTCGACGAGGGCTTTATACGCTTCATTGTAATTACTAAATGCTGACACAGGTTTTAATAATTTCAAAATGGGCTTACCAGTTGGAGTTTTACCAACACAGACCCTCACTCGAAACCTATTCCTACGATTCCCGTCTTTCAATTCAGTTATGGAACCGAAACCGTTTGGAAGTTTCATACGTTTTGGCGAACTTTTCCTTTTCTTTTTGGCTTCGACATTCAATGGATAACCACAGTGAGGACAAGTACTTGCTTTGTCGCTTACTTGAAGTTCACATTCAGGGCATTTTGTTAACATAAGCATTTCTCCTTTCTTTATAGTGTCGATAATGATATACCGCATTGGGCTAAATGTCAATTGCCAATTTCTCCCATCCAGCGTTTCCCAGTTGAATATATAGTTAATACTATTATATCATAACAAGGACTAACTATAGGAGAGCTAGATATAATGGACAAGAAAATTTGTGAAAAATGTGGCGCAGTTTTGAAGCATTATGATAGGGTCACACGAATCATTAAAGGAAAGGGGGGTGTTAAAAGTTATATTCATGTGGAGAGATATAGATGTCCAAAGTGTAAAACTATACATAGATTTCTCCCAGAGTGTGTACATCCATATAAGCAATACGACGCGGAAATTATCGACGGTGTGATCGAAGGTCTGATAGATTCTGACACATTAGGATTCGAAGATTATCCTTGTGAAATGACAATGAAGCGATGGCGTAGTCATAATTTGACTCCGAAAATTTAATCCACTGACTTTGTTTTAACAAATAAGCAGTAGTTCGATATGATTAGTTTCGAAAGGAGGGAGAACGTTGGAAGATGTGATATTTACACCTGGTTCAGTGCCGGTTGCAGTAGCAGCTAGGATTTACGGTAAAGATGCGACATGGGTGAGAGCTGGACTGATAACAGGATATTTACAAATTGGAACAGCAACTCGAAACGGTAATGTAATAACGACCATATCCCAAATGAGCAGTAAATATGGTCGAATAAATTATTACATATCACCGAAAAAACTCTATGAAGAAACTGGTTATATTTGGAAAGGGGAACGACAATGATAAGATCAGAATTATCAGAAAAGAATCCATATTGGATAGAAAGGCATCGTTATCATGAATTGAAGCAGTTTTGTCTTCAGTATCCGATATGGAAGAAAACTTACGAATCTATTGATGGCTTACTTGGTAGACCAGCAGATTTATCTACGTTCGGAAAGGTTAAGCATATTTCTAATCCGACTGAGAGAATAGGAATCATGAAAGCGTATTATTCAGAGCGTATGGATATGATCTGGAGAGCTGCTGAGAAAGCCGAACCGGAATTGGCGCAATACATAGTTCGTGGTGTTACAGAGGGATTATCATACGATCTGATTAAAGTCAAAATGGATATACCATGCTGCAAAGATGTGTATTATTCAGCATACAGACGCTTTTTCTGGATACTAAACAAAGAAAGAGACTGACGTAATAATCAATCTCTTCTTGATATTTTAATCATCGAATCTGTCGCAGGATGTTTTGCATTGAGGATATGGACCGCCACAAGCTTGGCATCCTGCATCGGGTTCGTCTTCATATTCGTCGTTATTGTATAATTCACTCTCGAAAAAATAATCGTAATTTTCGGCTTCAATATCGTATCCACATTTTGGACAGACGTATATGCAGTTGTCGTTTTCATCATATTCGAAATTCATAAGGGAATCACTGCATTCTGGACATACTATATTTCCCATAGCAAGTTCTTTTCTAATTTCTTCTTCAGACATCATAGTAGTTTACCTCCGTTTTTTTCTCATTGTATAATGCGATGACAGATAGGTCAAGAGATTCGCGTATTTTACAATTTGTATTATGAGATAAAACTTTATTCTAGGAGGAATTTAAAATGAAAAGAGCGAAATTTGAAGGTAGAATGAACGAGGTTATGCTTGTTGCAACTAAGGCAGCACAGAATGAGGACGGAACTACAGATCCGAGAAACATGAAAGTGATTGGCTTAATGCGAGAAGCACTCGGTTATGCTATGCAAATGAACTATGAAATTGAATGCCTGAAAAAAGAGATAAAAGTTTTAAAGAAAAATCAGGAAGAGAAGAGGGATGAGATTGGAGCTTAGGCTTCAGTCTCTTTTCTTTTTTCGCGTAAAAAACATACCCTTTAATGAGAAGAAAAACACATTTTAAGGAGGATTATATTATGAAGAACTTAATTAAAAAGGTATTTTTGGGAATGGTAGCATTTGTTATGATCACATGTATTAGTTATACAAAAACAGTATATGCAACTACAACAAATGTTTCTCAGACAAAATCCACTAATGATTATGAATGGGTAAATGATTTATATGATAATTTATTTAAAATCGTATTTGGAGAAGATTACGATATAAACGAAGTGACATATGATTATAAAACTCAGACCTATCATTACGAGGACGAAACTGTTACTGAGGAACAATTGGGGTGGTTGGTATACTATTGCGTATATTCTAAATAATTGTGAGGAATGGCATTTGCTATTCCTTTTTATTTTTCTAATCTAGCATAAAGGGATGGTTATTCTAGTTTAAAACCGTACGCAGGTTACCGCTTTCGGTTTTATATTTGTAATGTGAAAAATTCCCGGGAGGGATTTTCAGAATTTTATTTTTAAAGGAGGAGTCAAATATGTTGACACTATTAATTTTTACCATTGGTATCGTCCTTGGATGGGTATTGTCTTCGCTATATTCTATCAAACATACCAGCGATGGATATTTCACGATTGAACCGTATGATGAAGAGGAAACCGGATTTTATCGAGTAAATATGAGAATACCAATTGAAGAACAGACGGACCTTATACACAAGGAACGTCTTATTTTATATCGTGAATATTCGCAAAAATAACAGGTTCTTTAATGAAACACGTAAATTATATTTCAAAGGAGGATTAATAAAAATGAGCATGGAAGATTTATTGCGAACAGAGGTCGAGGCGAATCTCGAAAACATGAAAGATTTGGAACTTGGATCGAAGGAGTATGAGTCTGCAGTGGAGTCAACTTGTAAACTGGTGGATCGTGTGATTTCAATTGATCGAAATGCTGACGATTATGACTTGAAAGATAAGGCTAGAGAAGCCGATATCGAAGTAAAGAATATTCAGTTAGAAAAAGACAAGAGAAATCAGATGATTCAAAATGGAATTACGGTTGGCAGCATTGTTGTATCTACTGCTGTTACGATCTGGGGAACATTAGCATCTTTCAAATTCGAGAAAGAAGGCACTGTTACAACAATTTTAGGTCGACAGTTCATTAGCAAACTTCTTCCGAAGAAGTAAAATACGGACCGGAAGGCGCTGAGATTACTTGGCGTCTTCGTTTTTATCTTTATTGCATATTTCAATGTGTAGTGATATAATGTTCAGAAAGAAGGAGGATATACACAAAAGATGAAAGACATTAAAAAATATGCGATACAACTAATAGTCATAATATTGTGTTTGGTCTGTATAATAGGGGTAATTCATTACGGATTGAATACTGCCGGAACCCCAAAAAGATACGAAAACACGATAGCTTCTATTGATGAGGAACTATCCGGCGTTTTGAAATTATCGGCTTTAACTACAGGCATATCAGCCACTATTACTGCAATACCCGGCGATACTGGAACACCGATAGCCGAGCATTTAATGACATTGACTACTTGGTTATTGGTGATAACTGTAGTGTTATTTTTTGAAAAATATTCACTTACTCTAATCGGAAAGTTGATATTCATAATTGTTCTTCCGATTATAATAGGAACATTCGGAGCTGGGTTGCTAAAACATAGTAAAAAAATATTGTTAAAAAGTGTAAACGGACTTCTGATAGCAGCACTCATATTTTTCGCTATTCCTATAAGTGTCGGTTTATCAAACGAAATAAAAGAAACTTATGAGTTTTCTCTGGATAATACCTTAGCGGAAGCCGAAAATGCGAAGGCTAAAACCGATGATGCAACAAATGATGATTCGGATGACGATAAAAACTTTATAGAAGGTGCAATTTCCAAAGTAACTGATGCCGTGTCAAGCACTGTGATGGGCGGATTAGATGCTGCTGAAAATTTCTTAAATACTTTGGTGGAATCTTTAGCTGTTTTAGTTGTTACATCATGTATTATACCGATACTCGTATTAATAATATTCGTATGGATTACCAAGAAGCTGATAGAGGTCGACTTGTCTAAACCATTATTAATCTGTCACAATCATATTGATAAATCGGCGAAATAATTGGTTTTACGTGATAAAAAGGAGGATTCAAAATGAAAAGAAAAAATGTTTTGGGAATACTATGCGGAGCGTGCTTACTTGTTGCTACACCCGTTATGGCATCTGATATTGATTTAGCATCTATGAGTACCGAAGATCTGGTTGCTTTAAAAGATTCTATAAATGAAGAAATTGCAAATAGAGGTGGGGATAATATTATAGGCGAGGGGACTTATGTAGTCGGAACAGACATTAAAGCTGGGACTTTCAAAGTGACTCCAGTGAAAGAATACGATGGTTATACTTCGTTTTACATTTTTAAAGATTCTTCTGAATATGAAGATTATAAAGGTGGCAATTATGATGCTGGTGATTGTGTCATAGATTTATCAGGCTACGATGAAGACTATAAAGATTCCGGAAATCTTGTTTTAAAAGACGGAGAGATATTATATATCGATAGAGGAAATGCAATAATCGAAGAAGTTGATCCGTCATGGAAGCCAGAATAAACTTAATTCTTTTAGAGCTCGTGTATAACGCATGGGCTCTTTTTTTTCGCGTAAAAATCATCCTCTATAATGAAAACAAATACTTAATTTCAAGGAGGATAAAACTATGAAGAAAGCTATTATTGGAATGATTATGAGCATGGTTATTGTATTAGGTATTGGTGGATTCGTAACGACTATTAACTATTACGAAAACAGACTCGCGGGAGCGGATTCGAAATATCGTAGAGATATTGATGAGGTTGAAAATCTCAAAGATAAAGAATACGATGAAATGAAATCTAAATACGACGAGACTATTTATAATATAGTTAATGGAGAAAATTACGAGGTTACCATCGAGCACAATGGAAAAACCGTTACTTATAGACAAACAGACGATGACAGCAAAATCGGAAGGTTATTAAACCTTAAAGAACACACAAGTATTACAAATTAAAGGATTGAGTCCTAACAAGGGCTCTTTTCTTTTGCCTGGGAGAAGCTATGAGATACCATTTTGAGAAACCGGAGAATTATTCACGTATGTATGGAAAAATTTATATTTGTAATCACCCAGTCTACAACAGATGCACATTGTATTTGATTGGGAAGAAAGGATTGGCCGTAATTCAGCAGCGCAGAATACCGGAAACCAAATCGACCTATTGGACTGAGATAGATCCATGGTTAGTAGATACTTTATATTTGAATGAAGGATTTAAAAAATTCTTTGATAATCGTGCTGGTGAGTGTGAAGATAATTTATATCCAACGGTAACTATTCGACAGATTATGTGGGCTTTGAAGATGAAACCATTGAAACGAGAACGCTGGGAAACATGCTTTGATAGACGAAATATTTAGCGTGAATTACAGATGCTATAATGAGAAAGGAGTGATACATATGAATACAATGTGCGAAAACTTTGATGCTAATCACGACGATACTTTAGGGGCAGATAGACCATTTATATTTGCATGTAGAGACAGAACAGCTAGATGTGAAGAGCGATGGGTATTGGCCTCGTTATCAAATGAAGAAGCAAAAAAAGTATACGAGTATTTACAGAAATACTTCAAGTAATTATCAAGATTGAGTCCTGACAAGGGCTCTTTCTTTTGTATTCGCGTAAGAAACAACTCCTATAATGAGAAAATTATTTTAAGGAGGAATTGTATTATGATATTATTTACATTTTTAATCACATTATTATTGGTGATAGCAATTGTCACGATTGTATTCGGATTTGTTGTTGGAGCAGGATTCATTGTGATGTTTGGCGACGTAATAATATGCGCATTGATAATTGCTTTGATCATAAGACATTTCATGAAAAAGTAATTAGTAAGCGGGGTCAGCAATGACTCTTGCTTTTCGCGTAATTAACATTTTCTATAATGAGAAAATTATTTTAAGGAGGATTTTACTATGAAAAGCTTTTTCAAAGATTACTGGGAGTTATGTAAAGAAAGTAATAAATGGATGAAGAAACACTGGAAAGGATATCTGATGTTATGTTTCATCGTTTCACTGATTTACCTCGCTCCTTATATCGTAGAGCTTAGTAAAGAAAAGAGACTTGAGAACGATTTCTCAGAAAAGGAGGATGAGAAATGCCAGCTTTAATTGCAGTAGTTGGGGGATTATTCATATATTTAGTATTAAAATATTTTGAGTAAACCACATATGGTAATTGGAGAGGGGACATATCTTGTCCTCTTTCTTTTTTGTTCGCGTAAATTACAATTCCTATAATGAGAAACAGTTAGCTCGGTTGGTAGAGCAACATTGGAAACGATGTAGGTCGTAAGTTCAAATCTTACACTGTTTCTTTTCACTTTTAAACTTCACACGAAAGGAGAAAACTATGAACGCACGATTATTTATCAAACGTAACTCAGCAACAATTTTATCCTTTGTAGCCGTAGCTGGCGTAGTAGCAACTGCCATAACGTCCGCTAATGCAACACCAAAAGCCGTACGTGCATTAGATACGGCAAAGTTAAATAAAGGTGAGGAAGAGCTTACAAAGATTGAAAAAGTGAAAACAGTGCTTCCGGTATATTTGCCAACTATAATCACTGGAGCAGCGACTGTTGTGTGTATTCTTGGCTCGAACGTATTGAATCAACGTACTCGGGCATCGCTATCGAGTGCATACGCAATAGTTGATCAATCTTACAGGGATTACCGTAACAAAGTAAAAGAATTGTATGGTGAAGAAACTGATAATAGAATCATCGAAGCAATTGCTGTGGATAAGGCAAAACATATATACATCAACGCGTCTTATTTAGATGGGCCTTGTGATTCAAGTCTCGAAGAAGAGAGTAGCGGAAAGCCGGTTTTATGGTATGAGGAATATTCAAAAAGATTCTTCAGAGCGAGTTTAGAGCAGGTACTTGCTGCAGAGTATCATGTAAACCGTAATTATATTTTAGGTGGCGCTAATGTATTAAACGATTTATATTCGCTACTTGGACTTGAAGAAACCAACTTTGGTGAAGAAATGGGATGGGCTCCGACGGATGAGGGAGAGTTCTGGATTGAATTTAATCACAGGAAAGCCAAATTGGATGATGGTACTGTCTTTTATATTTTGGAAATGCCGTTCGAACCACGAGTCAATTATGACGATTATTACTGATTCGCGGAAATCGCAACTACTTTAATGAGAAAATATATTTTAGGAGGATAAAATCATGAAAAACAAAATCAATGCAACTACAGTTATCAAGATCGTGGGCTGGGTAGCCACCGCGGTTGGCGGTATTTTAGTCAGCTTAGCGTCGGATAAGCAGATGCAGGAACAGGTTGATGCTAGACTCGATGAATATATTTCGAGCAAAGATGAAAAGGAGTCCTAACAAGGGCTCTTTTAATTTTATATAAAGAAAGGGAATATTATGAAAACATCATTTATCAAAAATTTTATTAAAGGTGTAAAAATAGGTTTTGATAAGCATAGTCCTGAGATTTTAATTGGACTTGGTATTGCTAGTGCTATTACCTCAACCGTGTTAGCAGTGAAAGCCACACCAAAAGCTATGCGGTTGATTGAGAAAGAGCAGAAGAAACATAACAGAGAAGTTTCTAAAACAATGACCGGAAACGAAGACGGAAAAGTGTTTGGATGTAAGTTGAAACCGGTTGACATTGTGAGAGTCACATGGAAATGTTATATTCCGGCAGCAATTAGTGGAACAGCATCTGTTGCTTTTCTTCTTGGTTCCAATTCAGTTCATGCAAGACGAAATGCAGCAATAGCAACGGCTTATAAACTTTCTGAGACAGCATTGACTGATTACAAGAAAGAAGTTATTGAAACTATCGGCGAAGAAAAAGCGAAACTGATTCAGGATAAAGTTGCTCAGAAACATGTAGACGAGCATCCGGTATCAAACAATCAGGTGATTATCACTGGATCTGGTAAACAGCTCTGTTATGATGGCATTTCCGGAAGATATTTCGAATCCGACATCCAGACAATCAGAGCTGCGGTAAATACAATCAATGAGACTATGGTATATGAAATGTATGCATCGTTAGGCGACTTCTATAATGAAATAGGATTGCCACCGACGACGTTAAGTGATGAGTTGGGATGGAATCTGGATGATGGCCAGCTTGAAATCAGTTATGGATCGGCTATATCTGACGATGGACGACCATGTATTACATTGGATTATCATGTAGCTCCGAGATATGATTTCTCGAAACTCGGATAATTCGCGATATTTACATAGTGTTTAATGAGAAAAATATTATATTTCAGGAGGAAACTAAAATGGAAGAAACTAAAAACACAGAAAACTTTGACGAGGTTTTAGACGAGAACGAAGAAGTTGAAATTGAGGAACCGGCTAAAGAATCAAAATTCAAGAAAGCTGTTTCCAAAGCAAAAGACAAAATCAAAGAGGTTAAGGTCACAACAGTCTTAAAGGCAGTTGCGGTTGGAGCAGGATTGGTTGCGGCTTATACGCTTGGAAGCAGACACGTTGAAGATGAGGATGGAACGGTTGCTGAGAACGATTATGTCGAACTCGAAGACCTTTCTGGGGATTCTGAAGAGTCTAAAGAAACTGAAGAGTAATATTACCGAGAGGCATCTGTAACAAGGTGTCTTCTCTTTTATTTTTAAGGAGTGGTTGTATGCCTAAATATTTCTATAGCGGACCTGTTATGGAATTTAATACTCTTCTTGCTGACATTTGGGAGGGTGAAACGACCGCTCCTTCCGAAAAGAAAGCGAGGAGTAATTTGGCTTATCAATTTAAGAAAGCCAATAATCGGATTGCAAATTCAAGAATTACACTTCCGGGAAAAATAAATATTAAAGGAGAAAACTAAGATGAGTGAAAGACCGATGCCAAAAGCTAATGCAGCAAACACAGTTCCTACGAAAAAAGTAGAGAAAGTTGTAAAAGGAACAGTCAAAAAGAAAAAGAAATCCGAAGTAAGCAAATTCAAGGATGTATTTATCTCAGAAGATGCTAATTCCGTAAAGAATTATATTTTTATGGATGTTCTGGTTCCGGCGATAAAAAAGGCGTTATCCGACATTGTGAAAGATGGAATTGATATGATTCTGTATGGAGACAAGCGAAGTGGAAATCGTAGTAACTCAAGTCGTGTTTCGTATCGTGACTATTCTTCAGGTTCAGGACGAAGAAAAAATAATCGTTCCACAAGAACCAATTATGATTTTGCAGATTTGGTCTACGATACAAGGAGCGAAGCGGAGAGTGTGTTAGCGAGCATGGATGAAATTATGGATACATATAACGTAGTCACAGTTGCTGATATGTATGATTTATCCGGTGTCACATGCAATTACACAGACAATAAATATGGCTGGATGAATATTTCCAATGCGCAGGTTATACATGGAAGAGATGGATACATCATCAAAATGCCTAGAGTAGTATCTATTGATTAAGGAGGATTATGAGTTATTTAATTAATTTTGACCCATTAATAAAAACAGAATATAGCGAGAAATTCGATGAGATCAGGAAAGGTCTCGTTGTACAGAGCTATTACAAGTACGGGAAAGCATCGAGAAACTTTGTATCAGGCAATGTTGATGCCATCGGATCACTGAAGAAATGTATTGCCAAATTTGAGGAAACGGGAAATCTTGAATATCTGGCGGACGCTGCTAATTACTGCATGTTCCGATATATGTTTCCGCAGGGAAAAGAGTTTTTTAAACATACCGATTCTGGTGAATCTGCTGGAATTGACGGTATGTCTGTAAAAGAAATTGAAGAATTTAAAAAGGAGAATTATTGATATGAGAAAATTAGCTATTGTTGAATCATTAGGAAGAACCGTAAACAGAGTTGGTTTTAAATTAAAAAAACACAGCCCTGAAATTCTGGTAGTAACCGGTATTGTTGGAGCTGTTGCCAGTGCTGTTATGGCTTGTAAAGCAACCACAAAACTTTCCGATATCACTGAGGAAGCAAAAGAGAAAATCGATGATATTCATGCGGATATCGAAAATGGTACCCAGACTGAAGAAGACAGCAAGAAAGAATTGACTGTTACATATGCTCAGACGGCAGTTAAAATCGCCAAATTATATGCACCATCCGTTATCCTTGGTGGATTATCCATTGGTGCTATTCTTACATCAAATAATATGCTCAGAAAGAGAAATGTGGCTTTAGCTGCGGCATACACAGCCATTGATAAGAGTTTCAAAGAATATCGTGGAAGAGTTGTCGATAGATTCGGTGAGGAACTGGATCGAGAACTCAAATACAACATTCGAAGAGAGCAGGTTGAAGAGACTGTTACCGATGAAAACGGTGAAACCAAAACCGTTACAAAAGAAGTTGAGGTAATCGATCCAGATAATATTGCTGGATATAGTCCTTATGCTAAATTCTATGAAGATGGATGTATTGGATGGACTAAAGATCCAGAGTTTAATCTCATGTTCTTACGTCGTCAGCAGGATGCGGCTAACGATAGATTAAGGGATAAAGGCTTCTTATTCTTAAACGAGGTTTACGATATGCTCGGAATTTATAGAACCAAGATTGGTCAGCAGGTCGGATGGGTCTATGATAAAAACAATGAATATAAGGTGGATTTCGGCATCTACAATATTCATAGACCTGAGAACAGAGCTTTTGTAAATGGCTACGAGAGAACAATCTTACTTGATTTCAATGTTGACGGGGACATTCTCGATATGATGTGAATGACGGGACTCGATTCAATCGGGTCTGGGAATCCCTACAGAGATATGTTCGATTATTGTTATTATTACATGAATTAAAGGAGAACCATTATGAGAGGATTATTTATATTTTTGGGCGGGGCTATATTAGGCTCCGTTATCACCTATAGATTGATGAAAAATTATTATGATCCTGAAGACTATGATGAAGAAGAGGGATACGATTATGGTGAAACAGAGCCAGATAATTTGGAAGTAACTCAGAATCAAATAATAGAAGAGAACGGATACACCCAGTATTCATCAAATATTAAAACAAACGAAAAAAGAGAGGAGGAAGACGAAATGGATAAGCCGTATATTATTACACCAGAAGAATTTAGCGACAGTGATTATAACACAGAGACTCTTTCATATTGGGCGGATGGAGTAGTCACAGATATTGATGATGAGCCTCTGACAGATGATCAGATCGAGGATTTAATCGGAGAGGATTCATTATCTCATTTTGGAGAATATGAGGATGATTCCGTATTTGTAAGAAATGACCGACTGAGAACAGATTATGAAATTCTGGCAGATACAAGAAGATATGGGGACGTTTACAATGGATAAAAATGCAGTTGAAAACAAGTATTTCAATTGGCTGGCTGATATCGTAAAGGTTGGAAACAAAGTATCATATCGTAAATTACTTGCACATCTTCATAACACTGATTTCGTATATAAATATGTCGATAGCAGTCGAGCGTCTGATGGAGAAGATCTTCGTTACAGATTTTACAACGAGATTCCTGGGGTCACAAAGACTGATCTATTATATTTGGATAGTCCTTGCAGTATGCTTGAGATGATGATAGCCTTGGCTATTCGATGCGAAGAAACTATCATGGATGATCCAAGATATGGAAACCGTACTAAGCAATGGTTTTGGAACATGACCAAAAGCTTAGGCTTAAATTATATGAATGATTATTTTTTTGACAGAGATAAATTCCATGAAATAATGGATAAATTTTCAAAACGAGACTATAAACCAGACGGTGAAGGTGGGTTATTCACGATAAGAGGTTGCTGTAAAGATTTACGAAAACATGATATATGGACCCAATTGTGTTGGTATTTAGACAGCATATCATAGAAAGGAACAAAAAAAATATGGATTTCATGAAGATTTCGACGCGTAGTGTAAAGCAGGGCGTAACCGAAATATTTCCCAAATTTATATTAAAGAAATCGTCGGATCTCATGATACGAGGTGGCGATTTTTATGCTGTATGGCGAGAAGATTTAGGACTTTGGTCAACAGAGGAACAAGACGTTATTGATATGGTGGATCAGGAATTATACAAATTCACTGAAGAACGTCGCAAAACGGCAACAGACAGTCTTGTCACTAAGTATATGTGGGATTCTGATTCAGGTTCCATTGATTCGTGGCATAAATACTGTCAGAAACGAATGCGAGATAACTTTCATCCACTCGATGAGAAAATTATATTTGGTGATACTGAGACCACAAAGACTGATTATGCCAGTAAAAAACTCAGTTATCCTTTGCGAGAATGTGATATATCAGGTTATGAAAAACTCATTTCAACTCTGTATACCCCAGAAGAAAGACATAAGATTGAATGGGCAATTGGCTCTATCATCGAGGGTGATTCAAAGTATATCCAGAAATTCTTGGTTTTGTATGGTTCTGCAGGAACTGGTAAATCCACTATCTTAAATATTATACAGCGATTATTCGAGGGTTACTATTCGGTATTTGATGCGAAAGCATTGGGTTCCAGTAGTAACTCTTTTGCGTTGGAGGCGTTCAAGTCCAATCCAATGGTCGCTATACAACATGATGGTGACTTATCAAGAATCGAGGACAACACTCGGTTGAATAGTTTGGTTTCTCACGAGCTTATGACGGTGAATGAAAAATTCAAGTCTACTTACGCAAATAAATTTAATGCGTTTTTATTCATGGGTACCAATAAACCTGTAAAAATCACTGATAGCAAATCTGGTCTATTGCGACGACTTATTGACGTGATGCCCTCTGGGAAAAAACTCGATCAGAAAGACTACAACGATTGTATCAATAAGATTCCTTTTGAGTTACCGGGTATTGCCTATCATTGTCATCAGGTGTATTTGAAAAATAAGGACGCCTATGATGATTACGTTCCAACTCTGATGATGGGAGCTACCAACGATTTCTATAACTTTGTGGTTGATTCCTTCTCGGTATTCAAAAAGAACGATGGTACAACTCTGAAAACAGCTTGGGAAATGTATAAAACTTATTGTGATGAGACCAAAGTTCCGTATCCGTATTCTCAGAGAGCATTCAAAGAGGAATTACGAAATTATTTCTGGCATTTTGAGGAAGGCTTCGACGAAGAGGCTAAAGTTCGAAATGTATATTCTGGGTTCAGGCTTGATAAATTCGAGAAAGATATGAGGAGCGAGAAGAAAGATAATGTTGACAAAAAATATGTTATTGAATTTATGGATGGAATACCTTCAGAATTTGACATCCTTGCGGGAGATTATCTGGCTCAATACGCCAATGAAAAGGAAACCCCGACCAAGCCATGGGATGCTGTTACCACGAGGTTACACGACATCGATGCTCATAAACTTCATTATGTCAAGATTCCAGAGAATCATATAGTAATCGACTTCGATATTAAGGATGAGACCGGTAAGAAATCGTTTGAAAAGAATCTGGAAGTAGCAAGCAAGTTTCCACCAACTTATGCTGAGCTGAGCAAGAGTGGAGCTGGCATTCATCTTCATTATATTTATGACGGGGATCCGACAAAACTCAATCGATTATATGACAAAGACATTGAAATTAAAGTATTTTCAGGAAAAAGTTCACTTAGAAGAAAGCTTACCTTATGCAACAACTTACCCATTGCACACATTAGCTCAGGTCTTCCCCTGAAAGAAGGAGGAAAAAAAGTGATAAACATTGAAGGATTTAAAAATGAACAACATTTAAGAACTATGATCAAAAAGAATCTTAACAAAGAGATTCATCCAAACACCAGATGTAGTATTGATTTTATTAACAAGTTACTAGTTGATGCTTATGATAGCGGTCAGCATTACGATGTGTCTGATATGAAGAATGCAGTTTATGCTTTCGCTACTCAGAGTACAAATCAGGCTCCGTATTGTATAAAGGCTGTTAATAAGATGCCTTTCAAATCGGAAGACGCTGCTCCACCGGTAGGCTCTGGTGATGATTCTCCATTGATATTCTTCGACTGCGAGGTATTTCCAAACTTATTTCTTATCAATTGGAAAGTTCAGGGTGAGAAAACACCAATTGTAAGAATGATCAATCCTACACCGCAGCAAGTTGAGGAACTTATTAGATTCAAGTTGGTTGGATTTAACTGTCGCCGATATGATAACCATATGCTTTATGCCTGCATGATGGGATATACTCCATTAGAGATTTATAATTTATCACAGAAGATTATAAATAGCAGCAAAGGTGAAAGTCGAAAATATCTGTTCGGTGAGGCGTATAATATCTCATATACTGATATTTACGATTTCGCTTCAGCTGGTAATAAAAAGAGTCTGAAGAAACTGGAAATCGAAATGGGTATTCATCATCAGGAGCTTGGACTTCCATGGGATAAGCCGGTACCTGAAGAGCTATGGCAGAAAGTAGCAGAGTATTGTGATAACGATGTTCTTGCCACTGAAGCAGCATGGAATTATCTTCAGTCTGATTGGTTGGCCAGAGAGATTCTCGCTGATCTGGCAGGGTTAACAGTAAATGATACCACCAACACCTTAACAACTAAGTTTATATTTGGGAACAATAAGAATCCTCAAAATGAGTTTAATTATCGTAATTTAGCAGAGCCAGTATTCGAAATGGACGAAGAGACTCACGATTTCCTGGAAGAAGCTTGTCCGGAAATGATGTCTCAGACACATGGAGAAGCTGGTTCTCTTTTACCTTATTTTCCGGGATACAAATATGAGAATGGCGTTTCTACATATCGTGGAGAAGAAGTCGGTGAAGGTGGATACGTATATGCTGAACCAGGTATGTATGGTAATGTCGCGCTTCTTGATATTGCGTCTATGCATCCTCATAGTACCATTGCTGAATGTCTGTTTGGTGTTAGATACACGAAGGCATATCGCGATATTGTTGAAGGTCGTGTAAGTATTAAACATGAAGCTTGGGATGAAGTTGACAAAATGCTTGATGGAAAACTCAAACCTTATATTCAGAGAGTCAAGGATGGTGAGTTAACATCTAAAGATTTGGCTAACGCATTGAAGACTGCGATCAACTCTGTATATGGTCTTACCTCGGCGACATTCTCTAATCCATTCCATGATGTTAGAAACAAGGATAACATTGTCGCTAAGCGCGGCGCTCTGTTCATGGTGGATCTTAAACATGAGGTACAGAAGCGTGGATTCACTGTTGCACACATAAAGACAGATTCCATTAAGATTCCGGATGCGACACCAGAAATCATTAAGTTCGTTATGGACTTTGGTAAGAAGTATGGTTATACATTCGAGCATGAGGCTACATATGACAGAATGTGTCTGGTAAATAATGCGGTTTATATCGCTAAGTATAAAGATCCAGAAGGATGTGAAGCTCTTTACGGATACGCACCGGGAGATAATAAAAAACATAAAAATGATCCATGGACAGCTACTGGCAAACAGTTTGCAGTTCCATATGTATTCAAAACCTGCTTCAGTAAAGAACCAACAACCATCAATGATATGAGAGAAACTTTTTCTGTAAAATCAGCTTTATATTTAGACATGAACGAAAAACTTCCTGATGTGTCTGAATACGAGAAGAGATTGGAAAAACTGGAATCCGATTACAAGAAAGGTAAAATCTCGGACACTACTTTTGAACCAGAAGCGGCAGTTCTTCAAGAGCAGATTAACGATGGTCACAATAGACAATTTGTGGGAAAGGTTGGAGAATTTTGTCCGATTAAACCTGGTTGCGGTGGTGGTTTACTTGTGAGAGAGCAGAATGGTAAATTCTACGCAGCGACTGGTACAACTGGATATCGTTGGCTTGAATCGGAGCAGTTCTTAAAGAAAGCTGACGAAGATGTAGAAGTTATTGATCCTGAGACCGGAGAAAAGAAAAAGATTGCTGGGGCTGAAATTATTAACGGAAATAATGATGATATTATTGATCGCTCATTTTATGATGCATTGGTTAATGATGCTATTGAGGCAATATCTAAATATGGCGATTACGAATGGTTTGTATCGGACGATCCTTATATTGCTAAAGAAAAACCATTACCAGACTTCATGAATATTCCAGATGGCTATGAAGAAGAAATACCTTTCGCGTAAGAAACAGGCTCTTTAATGAGAAGAAAATTAAGGAGGTATGTTTATGAAACATTATTTAAAAAATAAAGAAGGAGATGTCAAATACACCGTAGATATGTATTGTGGTCATCCGAACATGGTTGGAAATTCAACTGCCAGTGTAGGATGTGATGGCAAGTGTGAGCATTGCGAATACGGTGTAGCGCAGTTATCTCTGAAAGATTTTTATAAAATAATTAGATATGCAAATATCGACTTTAAACAATGAAAACTAAGAGTCTTGGCTAAAATAACTGAGGCTCTTTTGTTTTATATTTATAACTTTACAACTTATTTTCCAGAAAGAGAGGAATCATTATGGATAAGAATTATGAATTATTTATCGAGCAGCTTACAAATGGTATTCACGACATTACAGATATTCCATTGGAGAATATCAAATTTACGAATAAGGAAGGAGATCGATTAAACATTACATTCGCAGAGCATGACGACACTTACGAAGTTTGCAGCGTGCATGTAGACGAACTTTACACAGCATATCAGGATGGGGCTAAACTTAACGCTATTATCAATTATATCAGTAATGATGTGCTTCATGCAAAAAACTATAACATATACGACAAAACCAAAACGTTGATGGATTATGCTACCGCTAAAAGCAGACTATTTGTGCGGTTGCTTAATTGTGACAGAAATGCTGATGTATTAAAGAATGTCGTGCATAAAACTCTTGGCGATATGGCTTTTACCGTTTGTGCAATAGTGGATGATAATAGAGAAGACCTTATTAGTACTAAAGTCCTCAAATCCATGGTTGAAAAATGGGGTAAAAATGAGGATGATATTTTCAATGAAGCTATTGAAAACACTTATCGTGCAACGCCGCCACGAATCTATAAATGGGAAGGTGTATTATGTGATGAATCTTATGCGGGTGAGAGTTTTATGAATGATGAGGATGTCTGCGATTTAGATAAATCGTTTAACGGAGACATACTCAGCACAACAAGAAAAACGAACGGGGCAATTGCAGTTTTCTTACCCGGAGTTGCTGAAAAGATATCCGAAATGCTAAATTCCGATTTTTACATGGTATTCACCAGCATCCATGAAGTTATGATTCATAGCACAGGATCAGGAGTTGATCCGAAAAATTTGAAACTCGTTCTGAGGGACACTCTTCTTGGGGTAACCCCAAGTAGTGATTACTTAACAGAAAAAATTTACAAATACAACAGAAAAACACATAAATTTGAATGTGTAACAGATTGAAACAAAGCCTGGCTAACGCTGGGCTTTTATATTTTTAAGATTAAAGGAGATTAAAAGATTATGGAACTTACATTTGCACCAAGAGATATTTTACAGGTTAACGACACAAGAATTATCTACAGAAATTTCAGAGGCGAGGGAAGCAAATTCAATCGTGAAGGAGATCGTAACTTCGCTATGATTATTCCGACTCAGGATCTGGCAGATGAACTTATCAATCGCGGTTGGAACGTGAAGATTAAAGATCCTAGAGAAGAGGGCGAAGAACCATTCATGTATCTTCCAATCAAAGTTAAATTCAATGATCGCGGACCTCAGATTTATCTTGTGACAGGTGATCGCACTAATAGATTGGGTGAGGATGTGGTATCCATGCTCGATGATATTGATATTCGTTCAGTGGATTTGGATATCAGACCTTATGACTGGGAGGTCAACGGTAAAACAGGAAGAACAGCTTATCTGCAGGCGATGGAAGTTACTCAGGAAATTGATAGATTTGCTGCAAGAATGGCTGAAGAAGAGCATCCGGAGGAATAAATAGTAAAAGGAGAAAGAATATTATGAATTTTGGACAGGCACTTGAAAAAGTAAAAGCAGGAGAAAAGATTTTCCGTCATGGATGGAACGGAAAAGGAATGTTTGTGGTATATCAGAAAGGTTATCCAGATGGTATTCCGTGCAATATTCAGACGGCTAAAGCATGGGGGCTTAACGAAGGTGATTTATTTAGATGTGAGCCATATCTTCAGATTAAGATGGTGAATGGCAGTCACGCTATGTGGGTACCAAGCATTAATGATATTCTTGCTGAGGACTGGGAGTACATTCATTAAGGGGAGTAGAATGCTTATGAATAATACAACACGAATTATTATAGCGGGAATCTTCGGATACACCGCTTATCGAATCTCGAAAGAACTCAGCAGTGCTTTCATTGCTGTAAAGGCTATTGACTGCGGAATTATGTTAGAGGCGACTGGAAATGAAAAGAGGTAAAGAATATGAACACACGAAAAATTAATGTTAAATTAGTGGATAGACCTGCGACATTATTATGCTCAATCTTCACAAAATTACTTGGTAAACGACGTGTTGATCGCAACGGGAAAGATGTTTGGGGATTCATGATTAGATATATTGATAAAGTGTACGCTATGGTTCGAAAAAAATATAATATATCTGACGAATGGTTTATACAGGTTCTCGCTAGACGTATCATCGCGGACAGATATAAGTAATGACAGACTTCTTACGTGATTATCAAATGAAAGCCGTTAATAAAATGAAAAATGGCTGTATTCTCAACGGAGGGACTGGTTCTGGTAAATCTAGGACTGGTCTCTATTATTATTTCAAAGAGAATGGTGGCAGTTTTGTTAATCAGGAATTTGTGCCAATGAAGAATCCTCAGAATCTTTATATTATTACAACAGCGATGAAACGTGATTCTCATGAATGGGATTTTGAATTGGCTAATTACAGAATGTCCGTACATCCAGATAAAAATGAATTATATCCAGGTCAGATCGTAGTGATAGATTCTTGGAATAATATAAAGAAGTATAGCGAGATTCAACGAGGATTCTTTATATTTGACGAAGATCGGGTCACTGGATCGGGAGCTTGGGTAAAAGCATTTCAGAAAATCGCTAAAAACAACAACTGGATTATATTATCAGCAACTCCTGGAGATTGTTGGGCTGATTATATTCCAGTATTTGTGGCGAACGGCTTCTATAAAAATAAAACGGAGTTCTGCAGAGAGCATGTGGTATATTCCAGATTTACTAAATATCCGCAAATAGACCGATATCTGAATACTGGCAGATTAATAAGATTACGAAATAGTATTCTTATTGATATGGATTTTCACAGACATACTGTTCAGCATCATATTGATGTTAATGTATCCTATGATATTCCAAAATACAAAGATGTTATGAGAAACAGATGGGACCCATATAAAGATGAGCCTATTCAGCAGGCTTCTCAGCTTTGTTATATTTTGAGAAGAATTGTAAACACTGATGAATCTCGTGTGGTAGCTCTTATGGAGATATTAGAGAAAGTCCCAAGGGCTATTATATTTTACAATTTTGATTACGAACGGGAAATGTTACTGCATTTATTTAGCGACGACGAATATATAGGATATGAAGTTGCTGAATGGTCTGGACATGCGCACCAACCAGTGCCAGATGCCAAGCGATGGATATATTTGGTTCAGTATACGGCTGGATGTGAGGGATGGAATTGTATTAAGACTGATACTATTATATTTTTCTCTCAAAATTACAGTTACAAAGTTACTGAGCAGGCGTGTGGACGGATAGATCGTTTGAATACGCCATTCCATGATTTATATTTTTATCATTTAAAAAGTAGATCTGGAATTGATATGGCAATAACTAAAGCTTTAAATAGGAAGAAAAAATTCAACGAAAGGAAGTTTGCTGGATGGGAGTAAATGATATGGATATTGTTGAGTTTGTTGAAAAAGTTTGCGAGTTTTCTTTAACGGACTTTCAAAAAGAATTCGTTCGTAAAGTATATGACGCCGCAAAAAATGATAAGCGATTGTATTACGTTCTACCTCGATGTAATCAGAAAATTAGTTTTGAATTATTACAGGCAATAGTAATTATTATAGTTGGAAAAGAAAGAGGATTAGTGAAAGGAAGTTTGCTGGATGGGATTAAGTGATTTAAAAGATCTATTTTTCATACTCGGTGTATTAGTATCAATTGTGTTTGTTTTAGGAATCATTATGATTTCAGTCATAAAATTGCATGATTTTATAGCGGAATGTAAATATGCTAAGCGATATGAATACATGATAAATCATCGTTTTGACGATCCACCATTAGCTAAATGCTACTGCATCGATTGTAAGTATTGCTATGGCGAACCGACTAAAACAGGAGGGAATGTATATTGTAGCTTATGGAACGGCGGAGTAGTTATCCAAGACAACAGTTTTTGTTACAGAGCCGAACCAAAAGAAAGAGAGAAAAAGAAATGATTCGGAAAGCCGCGTCAAAAACAACTCCTTTAGTAGAAAAGGAGGGTAAAACTGTGACAGATTATGAATATTTATTTAGTATGAACTTACAGGCGAAACTTAAGGAGAAGATTCAGGGAGCTATATATGTAAAGGTTAACGAGAATGACAGTCTGGTTATTAAGGTCACAAGACGTGATGAAAATAACTTTGATATGTCATTTACTGACTTTGCGAATAAAATGCTTAATGGATTGACTACAGATTATGCTGCTTACGAGGTCATACAAAAGTATAAGAAATTTGTAATGACGCAATTTTTCAAATGAGTTAAAGGGCTCAGCGTTAAATACGTTGGGTCTTTTAATTTTGTTTAGACTGGAGGTGTTTGCATGTGAACTATCATAATATAACCACAGATGATATGCGGAATGGTGATGGACTTAGAACAGTTCTTTGGGTCGCAGGGTGTGATCATCACTGTGATGGTTGTCAGAACCCGATAACTTGGAATCCGAATGGAGGAATCTATTTTGGATATGCTGCAGAGCAGGAGCTTTTTTATCATCTGTATAAAAAACATATTAGCGGTGTGACGTTTTCTGGAGGAGATCCATTACTTCCTGAGAATCGTGTCACTATTTTTCATTTAGCTAAATATATCAAGCAATATATTCCGGGAAAGACAGTCTGGGTTTATACCGGATATTTGTGGGAAGAGGTTAAAGATCTTCCAGGAATGCGATGGGTTGATGTTTTGGTTGATGGAGAATTTAAACAGGAACTCGCTGACGTCAAATATCACTGGGCTGGTAGTACAAATCAAAGAGTGATTGATGTACAAGACAGTCTTAAAGAAGGACGAGTTATTTTGAAGGAGGATTGAAATGGTAGATAGCCTGATTATCAGTATTGATACATCAAATGGTAAAGATGATACAGTATTAATTGTTGGAAGAAAGAAGCCTGCACAGGAGATGGAGATTGTTAACGCGTTTCAGGGAGAAGAAGCTTTGAAATTATACTCTCAGTTGACTGTGAAAAATGGAGGGGTGAAATCTTAATGGAATACATATATAAGGAAGTTAATTTCACAAAGTATTGCCCTCTTTGTGAGGATGCAGATACATATGAAGAGAAAGACCCATGCAATGAATGTTTGGGCTTTCCTATGAATGAACATTCAGAGAAACCGGTCTATTTCAAACCTAAAAAGAAATAATCAATATCAAGGAGGAGACTATTTATGGCAACCAGAGATTTACACGATCAGAAAATTCTCAGAGCTTTGGAGGGAATCGAGAAGCAGCTTAAAGTACAGAATGGAATATTCGGAGATATGTCCGCCGGGGTCAATTGCAATATGAAATGTAAAGAGAAAGACGGAAAGATTGTTATGTCTAATCTTCGCATTTTCACCAATCCGGACGGAAGTAAGACACCAATTGTTCCATCTGCACATGTTAGATATTATGTACGATTCACTACGAAAAGCGGCGGTGACGTAACCAATATCACTAATGGTAAGGCTTTATGGGATAGCAATAATGTCGAAGTATTAAACTCGGCTATTGAGATTTATTTTTACGTGGAGGGGTGAAGACTTATGATTGAGTTACTAATCTTTTTAGCTTTCATTTATATCCTGGAATATGTGCTAAAAATATTTATATCAGACTATGATAAATGTTATTCGGAAATGGAAAACGCTGGGATTGCGGGTTAACTGGCGGAACTCGACACACTGATTATCTGCAGGAGAATTGCGTTGATTGTCCGTATTTAGTGTTGTCCGATAATAAAGGAGAAAAGAAATGATCAAATTAGAAGTTGAGGAGTATTGTGATGACTGTCCGGAGTTTGACGCTCATGTAGAGAAAGAGGTACTATTCGCTGGTTATTCTAAGAAATATTGTAACACAAATATTACATGCGAGCATAAAGACAAATGTAAACGTTTAAAAGATATGATTGAAAAGGAGGCTAAGAAAAGAAATGATTAAATTAGAAAATGTGATTCTGGCGAGTCCAGAACAGATGGAGTTTATTATTGAAGGTATGCGAAATCCTATGAATTCATGGGAGAAGAGTGATACGTGCTTTTCTGATGAATCATGCGTGAATTGTTATGATAATCAAAGGGATTTATGTGATAAAGATTCGTTTTTTAGAAAAGATGAAAAACTTGGATCTAACGACCACTCTCTTATGCAGCGCTTATCTAATGCGGATACAGAGCATCGAAAGTATATGAGAATGATGCCGGTGTATGTGAGAATTACATCGCCGTTGTATTGGTGGAAAGAATTTGATACTTATAAAGTTGGTACTGTTGCGAACTCTTGCAGTACAATGCATAAGATTCACGAGAAAGAATTTACTTTGGAGGATTTCTCTACGGAGCATTTCTCTACGGAGCATTTATATTTCGATGATAATAAACCAATACTCGCCGAAGAATGGGGTAATTATCGAATTGATGGAAATGGGCATATTTGTCTTACCATAAATCTTCTTAATTACTGGAGAAAAAAATATTTGAATACAAAATCAAAAGAAGACTGGTGGCAGCTTATTCAGCTTCTCCCAAGCAGTTATAACCAGACCCGTAATGTTATGATGAATTATGAGGTGCTGGCAAATATTTACAGACAGCGGAAGAATCACAAGCTGGATGAGTGGAGAGAGTTTTGTAAATGGATTGAGAGCTTGCCGTATAGTGAGATGATTACTGGTAAGGAGGATTCAGATAATGAATGACGACAATAAAGTATCTGTGGAAGAAGCGTTAAATAAACTGTATGATTTATCATGGATGGTTGGGTCTACAGCGATGGAATATTTAACCGATAAAGATGGCGAAAAAATAAGAGATTATATTGGGGTAATCGAAGATCGAATTAATGATTTGGAGGGGGAACTGTCCGAATTTAAAAAGTATTTTGAACCATACGATATTGATGAGGAAACTGCTGAAGCTATTATTAGATCAAAGTGTCCCAATATAGACTCGGCCAAGGACTACATTCAGTCCCGACTTGCCGAAGATGATCCTATGAATTTTAGTGTTGGAAAAATTGTTCATGATCTCATGGCTAAAGAACTTACTGAAGACGTCAAGAAACAGATTTTAGAGGAGTATTCGAAATGATAGCTTTGATATTCGGAGTGTTATTTGCGGTGTCGTTTTTAGGATTTGCGATAACATCCAGGATTAAATACAACGCTGCGTCACATCTCTTTTGGGGTGTGGCGTTTATTATTTTCACGGTATGTTTCTCCTGCGCATTTTGCTACGCCATTGGAACATCTGATTTACCGATGTGGGTTAAATTTTTATTATTAAAATGAGGAGGAATTGTGTATGAGATGTAACCGAAGAAGAGTAATGAATGGCGATTACAGAAGATTCAGGCGATTCATTAGATGGTTTAATAATTCTGGAGCTCGTTGTGTTAAAAATAACAAACGAAAAATGGGCGGACAGAATACACTTCGTCCAGTTCAACTCAGAGTATGGTGCGAAAGAAAACATAATTAAAATAGAAAGGAAAATTAAAAAAATGATCAACATATTTCGAAAAATGAAACAGAAATCGAAAGACCGGATATTTTCAGAATATCCATGTGCTGATTTTCTACACAACGCACTTCATTTTTTGGCACGCAATAAGCCAGAAGTTACATATGGCGAAATTTGTTATGCTTTATTGAAAAGTGGCAATAAGCTTACAGATGAGGAACAAAAGATATTTGATAACTATCGTAAAACCGGGCAGCTTGAGATGATGTCCGACGATAATATCGATGATTGGGAGGATACGAAATGAAGAAAAAACTCAGATTTATTTTACTCACGGTTTTGTGTCTTTGCCTTATTGGCGGAGTTACAGGCTGTGCGGTGCTGGATGACACTATTAATGAGATCAAAGGAAATCTCGTAGGTAATGGTTATACGATCCGTACTTACGATAACTATGGATCAAAAGTTATGACAACCACTGGAGATAAAATCAATATTCAGGGCAATCCGGTTAAGACGACTTCTTATAGTAGCGACGGATCTGTTGTTACTGGATACGAAATGTCATCCGTGATCACGATTAATATTGACGGCAAAGAAATTCAGAGTTGTGGTGATACATGTATATTTGAACAGAATGGGCTACAGCCTGACGTAGACTTTGTACAAACTGATATTTACAGTCAGTCAACCGGTAAGCTTTCTGATAATACATATGTAGCAGGTATAGTGAACAAATATAAGAATTATTTTGGTAAGTCACGAGTGGTGGTAATTAAATCTCAGTTGGGACAGCCTATCGTAGCATATTCCGGAGATGAAGTATATTGGAAAATTCCTAAAGACTTGCCTAAAATGACAAAATTGATGATTGATGGTAAAGCTCTTTATATTCACAGAGCTAATTTTCAGATTATTGATACAGCGTTGTTGGATTAAAAGGAGAAGTAATTATTTTTTTCGCGTTGAAAACAACTCCTATAATGAGAAAATTATTTTAAGGAGGATTATATTATGACAAATCAAGGCAAGGTAAAAGCAGTAGTGTTAGCAGGAACCGGGGCACTGGGAATGTTGTATTGGAGAATGGCGTGCAAAGATTGTGATTCTATTGAGGATTACGATTCAACAGGTGTCGCTATTCGAAAAGCTACCAGCAGTGTGTTATGGGGGATGCTTTATTGCACAGCGATAAAAGTTATAAGTGATATAGCATACAAATAATTTTATCAAGACATTGGACTCAGCGTAAAATCTGGGTCTTTTGTTTTTAACCATTATAATAAGGAAAGGATTTTTCAGAAATGAGAGGTAGATCACCTGATCCGGGACGGTCAGTTAAAGCAATTAAGAGGGATAAACAAAGACGCTATGCCGGATTAGAGCATTACGGGAGGACAGCCGATATGAGCTGGTTTAAAAGAAAACCGTATGATATTAAACAGAACAGAAAAGGAGACGACTAGCATGGAACATCTTATAAAGAAAATAGCTGATATTTCTAAAGAAAAAGATTGTCATGTTTGGTTAGGAATTATGCCGGACGGTAGTTTGATAATCTATGTATATGCCAGAAGCAACGTCTATCGAATTATCAGCGCAGATTGGTCTGAAGAAAGTATGTTAAATGTGATTAAAGATGCAATTAGATTAGCGGAGGAATTATAATGACAGGAAATGAATATCAGGAATTGGCAGCTAGAACTATTAACAAAGGACTGACTTTTGAAGAGCAGAAGTTTCATGCGCTTCATGGTATGGTTGGTGAGATTGGGGAAATCCATTCTATTTATCAGAAAATGTATCAGGGACATGCATTTGAAGTTGATCATGTAAAGAAAGAATTTGGGGATTTACTTTGGTTTATTGCTGAATATTGTACAGCTAAAGGATGGAGCCTGGATGATATCATGCGCATGAACATTGACAAACTTAAAGAAAGATACCCCGATGGATTCAAAGTAGAGCAGTCATTACATAGAAAGGCCGGTGATATTTGATGGATTTCTTAATCATGGTTATTGCTTTTTATTTGGCGGTTGGTTTATTCATTACTTACGCAGCATTAAAAGATGATCAGTTTACAGAAAGTATATTTGAACTTGGATTTTTAACAAAGATTTTCGTTATGATTGGATGTATATTGTCAGCTCCAATTATTTTAATCAACGCGTTTATGAGTGACAGTAAGAAATGAGGTGATATCATGTCTAGGAGAGCGGAATTACGTAGAACTCAACGAGAAGAAAAGAAAGCGAACACTGCTACATACAATCTCACACAGGCTCAGTTGGATGCTATTGTCGGTGAGAAAATTGGAAAGAAAATTACTGAGACAAAACAAGAGATTTACGAGGAGACAGTCAATACAGTATTAGCTTTGGTTCTGACATTACCTTTGGAAGTTCTTATGGACCACTACTGGCAGAAGAGTTATCGACAGAGACTACCGGGATTTGTAGATAAGGTTCTGAATTATTATAAAAAGTGGCAGGATGGAGAAATTGATATGGAAGATCTCAAGAAAGATTTATGGGAGTTTGGCGGAATAAGACTTGAGGGAGCTACTATTGAGGAGGGTGATTTAGATGGAAAATGATATTCGCAGGAACGGGTCTGGATATGTAGATCCGACAGCGCATAAAGCAATCAAAAATATGATGAGAGAAGAGCGTAAAAGAGAGGTTGATCCGGAACAGAGATTCAATGACTTTCTTACAATTATCTTTGCTATTTGTGATTTGTCGGATTTTCACATTGAGGAACGTATTGTCGTAAAGGATAAAAGAACTGGAAAAATTTGGAGGTGAACAGATATGATATTTGTGATTAAAGCTGGAATAAAAAGAGATAGATTTGATACTAGAGAGCTTCGCGAAAAACTTTATAAGGAATTGAATCAGGAAGGAAAACATCAGGTCGTTATGTTGCCAGAGGATTGTACGTATGACATCATTAATGACTATAGCAGCAAGGACGTAAAGGTCATTATCAAAGAGATTGAGAAAGGATGATTTGGAGTTGGGTGAAAAGAAACGTGGACGACACTCTGATAATCCTAAAAATCATTCTTATATGATGCGATTATCAGCAGGTGATATAAACAATTTGATTTTTATTCAGAACATTACAGGTAAATCTAAAGCTGATATTTTCAGGGATGGACTCAAAAATGAGTATGATAAAGCTATGAAAAAATATTTATCAGAGTATTAATGTATATACAAAATTCAATAAAAGTATGTATGTGCACAGAGATCAAGGTTCGGGGTTATGCACGCATACATATTTATGTATATACAAAATTCGATGGAATTAGACGAAATAGGGTCAAAAATACTCAAAATCGTCTATTTTTAGCTCAAAAATGAATTATGTATATACAAATAAGCCATTTTTATATATCAGGGGAATACCCCCCTATTATTAATATGATAAAAATTTAATAATATATAAAAGAATTAAATGCCAGTATTCCCCTAGGAATATTTCTTGATTGGAGGTTTTGTATATGGAAACAATTAGCGAATTAGAAGCCATCGAAATTTTTGGTGATAATTTACGTGATCTCATGGAAGATGTGAGAATTAATCAAAGCGAATTAGCAAAAGAGTCGCGATTGACCCAGTGTATGATAAGCAAATATTTGAATAAACAAAGCATGCCGAGTATGAAGGCGATTATGAATTTATGTTATGCGTTAAACTGTGACTACAACGATTTATTACCAGATTATTATTTGGTGAGATAAGTTGAAATTTAATGAACGAAAGGCAGGATATTAATATGAACACGTTGGAATGGGCTAAGAACGAGATTGCTATTGCAAGTAAGAGAGAAAGAGGAAATAAACCAGAGAATGAATGGGATTATGGTTGTGCGTGTTATAATAGCGCACTCAAGGCTTTTGAAAGTCTTTTAGGCGATGGTCATGGCGGTACGAGTATTAGTTTTACCAAGAATATTCTTAACCGTTTGATTGACAGAAAACCACTCACTCCTATCGAAGATACAGAGGATATGTGGAACTATGCACATGATAAAAAAGACGGCAGTAAGTGTTATCAGTGTAAAAGAATGAGTAGCTTATTTAAGTATGTTGCCAAGGACGGTTCCGTAAGTTATAGCGACTTAAATAGATGCTACTGCGCAAGTAAAGAGAAATCATCTATAAACTGGTTTAATGGTTTTATATCAAGTATTTATGATGAGATGTATCCAATTACAATGCCTTATATGCCAAATAATAAACCTGACATCATAGTACGCGATACACTTTTGACTGATCGAAAAAATGGAGATTATGATACCATTGCTATTTTATACATTAGAAGAGTGAATGGTGAAAAAGTTGAAGTGAACAGATACTTTAAAGAGAATGATATATCATTTACGGAAATCTCTTTAGAAGAATATAAAGAAAGACAAAAGCTGCACGAAGAACGGATTAAGAATGAAGCGGCACATACTCTCAATTGATTCGCGGTAATAACATTTGCTATTATGGAACCATAAGGTTTACATTTATATTTCAGGAGGAAACTAAAATGAAGAAAGTAAAGGAATTTATTGAGGAACACAAAATGAAAATTGCCGGAGTAATTGCTTGCGGAGTTTCATATGGAATCGGAGTGTATGTAGGATATAGACATTGTATGAGGGATATTACAGTTTTAGGAGATGGCATAATACAGTTTTAGATGATGCCATTAAACGATATGATAACTGGACGAGTGCCTATGGTGTTTGTATTGACGATGGATACAATTCTACTGAACTTGGCAAGATCGGCGAAAAAATGATGAAAATTGGGATTCCATCTGATAAAGTATTTACACACTTTATAGCAATCGGAAAACCGGAAAACAAATAAAACTTTATATTCTAAGAACAGGGCGCTAAATTTACAGGCGCTCTTTCTTTTGGCTCGAAAGGAGTAATGATGAGCGATTTCGATACGAAACGTGATGGAGTTAGATGTGAGATTATTGAGACTGGTGAGGTATTTAATTCTCTTCAGGCATGTGCAGATAGACTTGGTGTTAGTGCACGTTGGCTTAATAGAGTGAGTCAGGGTAAAGGTTTATATTCTGTGCATGGCTATCATATCAAACGGTCCGACATTAAGCCATCAGTAAATCGTGGTGGCAGACCTGGCGTGAAAGTTAGATGCGTAGAAACCGGAGAAGTGTATAACTCCATCACGAGTTGTGCAGAAGCCATAGGTGGAACACCAAGTAGAATACATGATATTATTCATGGTTCTAAATATAGACACACACACCATGGTTTACATTTTGAAATTTACAAAAAATAGCATATGGGAAAAAAACATGTAGAGCGAAAATTACATTCCCTTTAATAGGAGAGAGATAACTTAACCGCCAAAATTGGTAGTTACGTTGTCTCTTTATTTTTGGACTCTTAGATCAGTCCGGTTAGATCAGTCCGGTTAGATCAGCCGCCTCATAAGCGGTGTGTCCTCGGTTCAAATCCGAGAGAGTCCATCTCATGAAAGGAGAAAACCATGAGAGAGAACCAATATCAGGCAGGACTGAAGAAGAGATTGAAAAGCATGTTTCCTGGCTGCTTGGTAACCAAACTAGATTCGAGTGATATCCAAGGCATTCCTGATTTGCTTATTTTGTATAAAAACAAATGGGCTATCCTTGAAGTTAAAAAAGATGCAGAAGCACCGCATCGCCCGAACCAAGATTACTATGTGACCAAATTAAATAATATGTCTTTTTCGCGCTTCATTTTCCCTGAAAACGAGGAGGAAGTTTTAAATGAACTTTATAAAGCATTCAAATCTTAGCGGACATGCTCCGTTCAGCCCGTCTCAACCAGCGTGGCTGAGATACGATGACGACAAAGCAATTGAATATTTGATTGCCAAGAAAGCATCCGAAAGAGGAACCAGACTTCATGCATGGGCTAAAGAAACAATTGATATGAAAATTAAACAACCTCGGTCCAAGAAGACTTTGTATTCATATGTAAATGATGCAATTGGTTTTCGAATGGATACAGAGGTTGTTTTATATTATTCTCCAAACTTTTGGGGAACTGCAGATTCTATCTGTTTCAGAGATAATGTTCTGAGAATCCATGATTTGAAAACCGGTACAGGACCAGTTCATGAGGAACAGGTTCTTGTATATGCAGCATTGTTCTGTCTTGAATATATGATTCGCCCAGGCGATATTGAGATGGAATTACGAATCTATCAAAATGATGACATTGATATTCTTAAACCAACAGCATCCGACATTGTTCCAATCATGGATAGAATTATTCATTTAGATAAACTTATTAATCAAGCAGTTGAGGAGGGTTAACCATGAAGCAAGTAGCAGAAGAAATTGAGTCGTACATCGGGTCATCCTCAATGTCTGGTAAAGATTTCCTTGAACATTATGGGATACGCCGTCGTTCAGGTCGATATCCTTGGGGTTCTGGAAAAGACCCTTATCAAAGTGGTAGAGACTTTCTTGGTCGAGTTGAGGAAATGCGTAAATCAGGTTTCACATACACAGATGAAAATGGAAAGAAATGGACCGGAGATCCAGCTATTGCAAAATCACTTGGATATTCTACTACCGATTTTAGAACGGTCTATGCGATTGCAAAAGATGAACGTAGATCAGACATGGTTGCTACAGCTCGACGTCTGAAAGAAAAAGAAGGAATGAATAATTCTGAGATAGGAAGAAAGATGGGAATTAATGAATCTTCCGTAAGATCATTACTCGATCCTAATTCCGAATCAAAGATGAAGCAGGCTAGAGAAACTGCAGAATTTCTTAAAAAACAGGTTGATAAAAAGAAAATGGTCGATGTCGGAGCAGGTGTTGAGCGAGATCTCAACATCTCAAAAGAGAAACTCGATCAGGCTTTATTCATGCTGCAGGCTGAAGGTGGATATGAGGTTTACGGTAATCGTTTTCCGCAGGCAACTAATAGAAACCAAATGACCACACAAAGAGTGTTGTGTGTTCCGGGAACGACACATAGTGATATCTATAATTTCGATAAAATTCAGACTGTAAAGGATTACATATCAAGAGATGATGGACAGACCTTCGAAAAGAAATTCCATTATCCGGAAAGCCTTGATTCTAAGCGTCTTGCTATTCGGTATAAAGAAGACGGCGGTATAGATAAGGATGGCGTCGTTGAACTTAGGCGCAATGTTCCAGATTTGTCACTTGGCGAATCCAGGTATTCTCAGGTTCGTATCATGGTTGACGGAAAGAAATACATCAAGGGTATGGCTGTTTACAAGGATGATAGCAACTTCCCGCCAGGAGTCGATGTAATCTTTAATACTAATAAATCTAAGTCAGTTCCAAAACTGGAAGTTCTTAAAGATATTAAGAAAGATCCAGATAATCCGTTCGGTTCTTTGATTAAAGATGCCGACCAAGGTGGACAGTATTGGTATACAGATAAAAAGGGCAATAGGAAACTTGGTCTGATAAATAAGCGTTCAGATGAAGGAGATTGGGGCGATTGGAAAGATGCTTTGCCATCACAGTTCTTGTCTAAACAGTCGAAGGCTATGGCCGAGAAACAGCTCGGTATTGCTAAAGCAGATAAGCAGGCAGAGTTTGATTCGATCATGGCTCTTACTAACCCAACAGTTAAGAAATATTATCTGCATAAATTCGCAGAAGATTGTGATTCAGCAGCCGTACATCTCAAAGGTGCTTCCTTACCGGGACAGAAGTATCATGTAATTCTTCCGGTCACATCTATGAGTGAAAAAGAAGTATACGCTCCTGGTTATCCAGACGGCAGTAAGCTTGCACTCATTCGTTACCCGCATGGAGGAACGTTTGAAATTCCGATATGTACTGTAAATAACAAGAATAAAGAAGCAATTAATATGATCGGTAAAACTTCACAAGATGCCATTGGTATCAATAGTAAAGTTGCCGATCGTTTGTCAGGAGCTGATTTCGACGGTGATACTGTAATGTGTATACCAACCCACGATAGAGGTGGAAAAGTTAAAATCACTTCTACTCATCCATTAAAAGGTCTTGAGGGATTCGATCCTAAGATGTCTTATGGTGGTGAAAAGAAAGTAGACGCCGACGGAAAAGAACATTGGTATCGCAATGGTTCTGAGTACAAGCTGATGAAAAAGACCGATACTGAGATGGGTAAGATTTCTAATCTCATCACAGATATGACACTTCTTGGAGCCAGCGAAGACAAACTTGCCAGAGCAGTACGTCATTCGATGGTAGTTATCGATGCTGAGAAACATCACCTTGATTACAAACAGAGTGAGAAAGATAACAATATCGCCGCACTGAAAGTAGAATATCAGGGCAAGAGTACTGGTGGTGCATCAACTATCATATCGAGAGCTAAAGGCGAAGTAAAGGTTGATAAGCGACAAGGTACACCTAAGTATAACATAAAAGGAAAAGAATGGTACGATCCTTCTCGTCCAGAAGGTGCTCTTATCTATAAGAAAGCAGACGATGCTACTTATACCACGCACAAGCTCAATAAGAAGACTGGTGAAATGGAAGAAGTAACAGTTGTCCGCAAAACCAACAGCACAAAGATGGCTGAGACCGATGATGCTTACACCCTGGTATCCCAGTACCGTCATCCCATGGAGGGGGTATACGCAGATTATGCTAACAGCATGAAGCATTTGGCTAATCAGGCACGTATTGAAGAGACCAAGGCTGGCAAGATAGCTTACAACAAAGAGGCTAAACGAAAGTATCAGACAGAAGTTGATAGCCTTACAAAGAAGCTTGATATAGCTCAGTCCAATGTAGTGAAAGAACGTGCTGCTCAGAGAATGACATATGCTGCAGTTCAGAAGAAACAGAATGCTGCCAAAGAAGCGGGCGAAGTCATGAAAGCTAAGGATGTTAAGAAAGCATCCCAGCAGGCACTCACCCGGTATAGAGAAGAAGTGGGGTCTGTTTCAAGAAGAGATAGAAACATTGTAATAACTGACAATGAATGGAAAGCAATTCAAGCTGGCGCAATTTCAGAAAACATTCTTAATAAGATTCTTAACAATTGTGATCCAGATTCTTTGAGACAAAAAGCAATGCCAAAAGAATCGAAAGAATTGAATGAAGCTAAACAGTTGCGTATTAAAGCAATGTCTGCTTCTTATACAATTTCACAAATTGCTGATAAACTTGGCATTTCAACTTCAACAGTTTCCAAGTATTTGAAAGGAGCGAACTAAATGAGCGATTGCAGATTGACAACATTCGATAATCCTTATGATCCGTTCGAACAGTTCACTCTTTGGTGGCTGTTTGATAATGAAAAAGGATACAACACATGCGGAAAGCTCGATCGAATCTCACACTTTACAGATGATATGTCAGATAAAGAGATTGATGAAGAACATGAACGTGCTGTTGATGAGATTATTGACAATGATTTCTTAAATATCTATAAAAAAGTTCAGAGAAACGCAAAAGAAGCCACGGCGACGGCATAAGTCGATGCTGAACCATAGAGGGGGTCTTGAAAAACACACCCCCTCCCTGCATCGCCGGCCTCTTTATATTTTCTCCGGAGGGATTTTTCCAGAATCAATTTATATTTTCGTATAGTGTGCAGAGGGATTCATGGACTTTACATTTGTGTACTCCTCGTGTGAATAAATAGTTTTCTCCTCCTGATGTAGTTCTTTAAGGTTGATTTGGTCATAGAAAAGTCTATGGATTCTTCTACATACTATATGAAAAGTACAACTATTAATGAAAGAAGGTGACACTAAGGATGTCAAAAGTAAAAACAACTAGCCCTAAAAGTAGACCAGCGCTATCGCCAGAAAATAGAGACAAGCAGTTAGTGTCGCTGGCTGTTGATTGTGCTGAACAGCAATTACGTGAGGGCACTGCCTCTCCGTCTGTCATCGTACATTATCTAAAACTTGGTTCTGAAAAAGAACGGTTAGAGAATGAGCGATTGAGAGAAGAGAACAAACTTCTCAAAGCTAAGACGAAAGCTATAGAAGATGCTGCCGATACTAAAGCAGCCTATGAGAATGTAATCAAAGTTATGAGAGACTATGCCGGGTATGGTGATGTAGAAGATGAGTATTAAAACATATTCCGAATTGGTAACCTTACCGACATTCGAAGAGAGATTTCAATACTTAAAGTTGGATGGCATAGTGGGTGATGAGACTTTTGGATGTAATCGATATCTCAATCAGATATTTTACAAATCGAAAGAGTGGTTAAGGATTCGTGATGAAGTTATCCTGCGCGATTGCGGATGCGATTTGGGCGTACCGGGAAGAGAAGTTTATAAAAGAGTAATTATACATCATATGAATCCTCTAACCAAAGATGATATTCTCGATCGGACAGAGTATCTGTTGAATCCGGAATATTTAATTTGTACTTCAAAGAGAACTCACGATGCGATTCATTACAGTGATGATGGCATATTAATACCAGATATTATGCCGGAACGGTCATTAAATGATACGTGTCCATGGCGTAGATAAGGAGATAGTATGGACGAAAGCATATTAACATCAATAAAAAAACTCCTTGGTTTGACTGAAGATTATACCGCGTTTGACGATCAGTTGATCATGCACATAAATTCAGTGATCTTAGTATTAAAACAGATCGGTGTATGTGATACAGCGTATACGGTAAAGGATAAAACTGACACATGGAGTGAGCTGCTTCCAAGTGGTAAGGATTTCGAAGCAGTTAAATCATACATGGGTATGAAAGTACGAAGTTTGTTCGACCCGCCTACTACGTCTGTCGTAGCAGATAGCATGAACCGAACAATTGCTGAATTAGAGTGGCGATTGAATGCAGAGGCGGAGACTGAATAGAAAGAGGTGAGTCAAAATGAATAGTAATGAGTTAATGCATCATGGGATTCATGGAATGCGTTGGGGTGTAAGAAGATATCAAAATAAAGATGGATCTCTTACCGCAGCTGGTCGAAAACGTGTCGATAAGTTAGATTCCGAATATCAGAGATTAACTGGGATGAAACTGAATAAGAAAAAATCATCTGCTGATGTTAAAAAGACGGAGTCAAAACCAAAAAGTAAAAGTATCAGTGAAATGACCAACGAAGAGATTCAGGAGAAAATAAATCGTATTACATTGGAACAAAATTTGAAATCGTTAACTCCTAAGAAAATTTCCGTAGGTAAAAGATTTACTGAAACAGTTATGAATGATGTGATTACTCCGGCTGCTACAGATGTAGGCAAACAGTTAGCTAGATCAATGTTTGCTGATGGAGTGAACAAAGTGTTCAATCTTGAAGGTGATAATAAGGTTTACGCGAATAACAAAAAGAAATAGAAGGTGACAATTAAATGGCATTATCGAACACAGCTGTACCAAAATACTACGGCATGTTTCGAGATGCCGTTATAAGCGGTGAAATTCCGGTTAATGAAGAAATCTCAATGGAGATGAATCGAATCGACAAGCTCATAGCTGATCCAACGAAATACTACGATGATAGAGCAGTGGAAGGATTCATCAAATATTGTGAGAATGAATTGACTCTTACAGATGGTGATGATCTCCACTTACTCGATTCATTCAAACTATGGGCTGAAGAAATTTTCGGTTGGTATTACTTTGTTGATAGGAGTATTTACATTCCTTCACAGAATGGACATTCCGGAAGAGGTCACTATGAAACGAGGCGAATTAAGAAGCGTCTTATTCATAAACAATATTTAATAGTAGCCCGAGGTGCTGCTAAATCAATGTATGCTTCATGTATACAGAATTACTTCTTAAATGTGAACACTCAGACAACTCATCAGGTTACAACAGCTCCAACAATGGCACAGGCCGATGAAGTTATGTCTCCAATCAGGACGGCTATAACAAGAGCGCGCGGTCCATTATATAAGTTTCTTACGGAGGGTTCTCTCCAAAACACCACAGGTTCCAAAGCTGACAGGGTAAAACTTACCCCCACCAAAAAGGGAATACAGAACTTCTTGACTGGTTCTTTGCTCGAAGTGCGTCCTATGGCTATCGATAAGCTTCAGGGACTGCGAGTTAAGATTGCGACTGTGGATGAATGGTTATCAGGTGATATTCGAGAGGACGTTATAGGTGCTCTTGAACAGGGTGCTGCAAAAGAGCAGGGCGGTGGTAAGAATGACGATTACCTGATTGTTGCTATAAGTTCGGAAGGTACCGTTCGTAACGGATCGGGCGATACAATCAAAATGGAATTGATGAAGATTCTGAAAGGTGAGTATAACGATCCGCACACATCTATCTGGTGGTATAAATTGGATTCCATTGACGAAATAGGAAATCCGGATATGTGGCTCAAAGCCAATCCGAACTTAGGAAAGACTGTCAGCTACGAAACTTATCAGTTGGATGTGGAAAGAGCTGAGAATAATCCGGCAGCAAGAAATGATATTCTTGCCAAAAGATTTGGTATTCCAATGGAGGGATTTACTTATTATTTCACATATGAAGAAACACTTCCTCATAGAAAAAGAGAATACTGGCAGTTACCTTGTGCGTTGGGTGCTGATATGTCCCAGGGTGATGACTTCTGTTCTTTTGTATTCCTATTTCCTCTCGCTAATGGTGCTTTCGGAATAAAGACCAGAAATTATATAACGGAACTAACTCTCAATAAACTTCCGACAGCTTTACGAATTAAATATGACGAGTTTATGAAAGAGGGAAGCCTGATCGTCATGCCTGGAAACATACTTGATATGATGCAGGTTTACGAAGAACTGGATAATTATATATCGGAATCAGGATATGATGTGTGCTGTTTTGGATATGACCCGTACAATGCCAGAGAATTTGTTGAGCGATGGGAACGAGAAAATGGTCCGTTTGGAATTGTAAAAGTTATTCAGGGGTCTAAGACAGAATCTGTTCCACTTGGGGAATTAAAGAAATTGTCAGAAGAGAGAATGCTCCTGTTTGATGAAGCGCTCATGACATTCACGATGGGTAACTGTATTGTTATGGAAGATACAAATGGTAACCGCAAATTACTAAAGAAGCGATACGAAGCTAAAATTGATGCCGTTGCTGCAATGATGGATGCTTTTGTCGCTTATAAAATTAATAGAGAAGCTTTTGAATAAGGAGAATCACCGTATGCGAACATTGTATTTCGAAATCAACGGACAAACTCTGCGAAAGATTGATAACTTTTCAGGAATCATCAAAGGTTCAAAGCAGTATTTAAAGTGTCATTTTGCTGTAAAAGATCCTGAATGGACCGGTATGGGTATTGTGGCAGTGTTTGAAAATAATGATGGATCATATGCTGTTGCGGTTCAGAAGGATGGATCATGTATGGTCCCGGATGAAGTTACTGATGGCTCATATTTCAAAGTATCTGTGGTCGGTGTTTCTGGAAAAAATAAAAAAATTACAACAAACAAAGAATTGGTAAATCAAGGAGGATAAAATGGCATCTTTAGAAGAAATAATCGCACAAATATCCGAAGAAGATTATCTTCATGATCCGATTCAGTTTATTATAGATAGTGATTTGAGAATTGTATCAATTCCTGGTAGAGGTGTTGTGGCTGGCGTCGTTGGAGATAAAAACATTAATCGCATCAATTTTCAGATGAATCGGTATTATAACGGATTCGACATGTCCAAATTCACAACCAGGATAAATTATATTAATTCAAAAAAAATACTAAATTATTACTCAGTTACAGATATGACTATCGAAGATGATTTAATTTACTTTACATGGTTGGTGGAGTCTGATGCATTAGCCTATTCCGGAACATTAACGTTTGCAATTAGTATGTTTCTTGCCGATGAGTCTGGGAAATTATTACAGGCATTTAACACTTCTGATGATGGCAAACTGACTGTATTGTCTGGAATCCAAGTTGAAGATCATGTTACACCTGAAGAACAGAATGATATCTTGAGACGTCTTGAATCAGACGTCTCCAAACATATCCAAGAATCGATAACTAATGCTGAAAAATCTGTAATGAATTATGCAAAAAATGAAGCTGTCGATTCTATGAATCAGTCTGCAAAAAATATTACAACTGAAAATATTACTAAGATTCAAAACGAAGGATCGTCCGAACGTCAGAAAATTTCTCAGAAAGGTACCGAAATGATAGCTGATTTGAAAAGAAAGTTATATTTTACAGACGAATCTTCCGGGAAAACATATGTCGGTGAACTAAAGATTATAAACGGAAAGCCGTCGTTAGAGTATAAAGAATCTGTATAAGGAGATGGACATGGACGAAATAAAAAATGGCAATTTTCCAGAGCCTAGAAGCCGTCAGGAAATGTATTTGCAGGACATTATAGGTGAACTTTCTAAAGACTCTTCGGTATCAGAGAAAGCATATCCAGAGCCTAGAAGCCGTCAGGAATCTTATCTTCAAATAATTATCGGTAAGATAAAAGAAATATCCAATTCCGAAGATGATAAATGTAAGTGCGATGGTAAGATACACATTATCGATGAGACCACAGGCAAAAAGTATTCTGGAGAAATTAAAATAATTAACAATAAACCAGTGTTGGAATATGAAGAAATTAAATAAAGAGGTGACGAAATGAGCGTGTTGAATTTTCTTTCAGAAGAAACATTTAACGAACAGATGGATAAAGCGAATCAGTATTTGAAATATATCGCAGCTGGCGTAGGTGTGGGTTATACACCTAAATCATTCGCTGAAATTCAGCAACAGGTAAGAGCTGGACGACATAAAGAGTTATTCTCCGTTGGTGATCAGATTATATGTACAAGAAATAATGTGCAGATTGTTTGGGACATTATTGGTATGGATATTGATACTCCATCCGACCCTCAGTATACACATTCTTTGACATTATTAATGCACGAGCCATATGATTTCATACAGTTTAGTGCGCCGCAGGCAATGTATTATGCCGAAACTGAATTGGCTGCCGAAACATATAATGTAACTTCTAAAAACGGTTGGTCTGGCGGAATGGGTAATGGTAAAACATATCAGTTTACATTAACAAAACCTGTTCCAGCTGGCGGACAGATTGTATGGAACGGAGCATGGGATAAAGACCCATTGGATTATAAAATTAATACTTATTCTGACCCTACGAGCACTGCAGTGATCGAGACAGTTGTCCCCACAGAAGGTAGTGAAGGAACTGCTCTCGCGACCATAAATCATCCACACAGAATGTGTTATGGCTCAAATAATTACAAAGAGTCTGCAATTAGACAGCTAATAAACAGCGATAAAGCAGCAGGATCTGTGTGGACACCACAGACAAATTATGATAGACCGCCTAACTGGAATACTTCCAAAGCTGGATTCTTAAACGGTCTTGATGCTGATTTCCTGTCTGCTATTGGCAAAACGAAGAAGAAAACAGTGAGATGTCGATTAATTGACACCGGAGTTGATGAAACAAATGATAAATTCTTCTTACTTTCGAGAAGTGAACTTTATACAGGAAACGAATATTCGGACGTTGATGAAGGCGCACCATATCCTTATTTCGCTAATTATTCAGACTATACAAGTCCGAATACCGCAGCTGACAAAAATCGAATCAAGTATAAAAACGGCGCTCCACAGTGGTGGTGGGGAAGGACCCCGTACTCAGGCTTCGCGGGCAGCGTCCGTTATGTGGGCACTACAGGTCAGTTGAACAACAACAATGCTAGCAACGCTGGTGGGGGTGTCCTGGCTTGTAACATAATCTAAAAATCTAAGAATCTGCCCCGTCAGGGGCGAGAAAGGAATTATATGTCAGTAGTAAAGTCCAAAAGAGGAAAATCAAAATTTGAGGTTTTAGTAAAAGCCAATGAATTAGCTGCTTTTACAATTCGTATATGTAGTAATGAAAAGAATTTTCCAAAAAGATATCGTTGGGCCATTACTTCTAAGATAGTCAACGAGGCTATTGATATTTGCAGATACATCAGAAAAGCTAATAAGCGCGTTCTCAACAGGGAAATGCTTAAAGAGTATAAGAAGCGTCGTAAATATCAGAATAAAGCTCTTGGCAGCATAGATTCCATGCTCGCCCTGATGGATATTGCCTATTATACATTCCATATAAAAGATGAAAAGATAGATAATTGGGTAGATATGGTGGTGTCTTTACAGACACTCTTAGAAGGCTGGAAAAAATCTGATAAAAACTTTATGAAACAGAAAGGTTAATGATTGTTAATTCGACCCCGAACTCAGGCAACGCGAACAACGTCCGTAATGTGAACACTACAGGTCAGTTGAACAACAACAATGCTAACAACACTAATGGGGGTGTCCTGGATTGTTAAAAAGCGAGTATTAAAGTAAGCCGTTTGGCTGAAATCAAAGCATTATACAAGGAATCATTATCCTGTCCGATAAGGCGAAAATAGAGCGTGGATGCAATTACCGTACTTGATATTGAATATCTTCCGGTAGGATTGTTGTACACTGCGACTAATTTAAAATAATCAATGTGGAGGTTCCAATGTTATCGAATGTTGGAAAAGATATATGCAGCTTTTATAATTTATATAGAGCTATGCTTTTATGTAAACGAGGCGTTATATGGAAAGATAGCGTTGCTGGATATGTCGTAAATGGACTTGTAAGAATACATAGTTTGAAGAAAAGTCTTGAAAAAGGTACTTATAAAATATCTCCGTATGCAAATTTCAAAGTATATGAGCCAAAAGAAAGAGATATTTTAAGTACAAAAATGAAAGACCGAGTTTTTCAAAGAAGTTTTGTTGATAATTACTTCTATGATGAAATGACCCGGTCTTTTATTTATGACAATGGTGCGTGCCAGAGAGGTCGTGGAACCGAAAGAACTCGTAAAAGATTAATTTGCCATCTTCAGCGGTTTTATCGAAAACATGGTACCAACGGCTATGCATTGAAAGGCGATTTGACAAATTTTTTTGGCAGCACAAGCCATGATTTAGCTTATAGGTCAGTTAAGAAAAGAATCAATGATACATGGGCTTCTATTGAGAGTAAACGAATTATTGACAGTTTTGATAATGGTCCGGATCCGGATGTTGGAATGGGACTCGGATCACAATGTACACAAATTATTCAATTAGCGGTACTTGATGAATTTGATCATTATGTGAAAGAAGTTTTACGGATTAAACATTATGTTAGATATAACGACGATTTTATACTCATTCACGAAGACAAGGAATATTTAAGTTATTGCTTATCAGAAATTAATAAATGGATGAGTGCAAGAGGACTGAAATTAAATCCTAAGAAGACACAGATAATAAAACTTTCTCAAGGTATTAAATTTCTCGGATTTCGTTTCCGCTTAACCGAAACTGGAAAAGTAGTTATGACTCTTCTTCCGGAAAAGATTTCTCATCAGAGAAGAAAATTAAAGAGGATGGCCGACAGAGTTGCCAGAGGAGAAATGACAAAAGTTGACGTTGATCGTAGTTATGAGAGTTTCAAAGCAAACATAACAAATAATGGTAAGCATAAGAGTGAGCATCCGGGTAAAAGAGCTAGACGTAATTGTCATGGATTGGAATTAGCCATGGATGCTTTTTATAAAGATTTATGGAGGGATGATGAATGTTCGGATTTAAGACGATCTTCAATCAGTTAATAGAAGCTCGAAGAGATAACGAAGCTTTATTAGCTAGAATTGTAAAAGCAAACTCAGACATCGAGTATCTTGCAATGATGACTAACAATGAATTAGAACAGGAGGAAACTGACGATGCCGGAGAAGAGATCTAAGAATTTTGAAAAAGTAAAAAGATACTATGATAATGGGCTTTGGAAAATCAAAAGAGTGCGAGACGCAGTTCCTAGATGGATTACCCCAGAAGAGTTTGAGCTCATTATTGGAGAAGCATACGTGGAAGAATAGCTAGGAGAAAAATCAAAATGGAATTTAATATTAAGACCAGGCTTGCACATGCTTGGAATGCTTTTATGAACCGGGACCCGACATATTATAACGTTGGCCCCGGTTATTCTTTGCGTCCAGATAGACCACGATTAGGTCATGGAAACGAACGATCCATAGTATCTTCAATATTCAATCGTATAGCACTTGATGTGGCAACGATAGATATTAAACACTGTAGATTAGATTCTGCGGGACGATTTATCGAAGAGATTGAGTCTGGAATAAATGGGTGCTTGAATTTCGAAGCAAATATTGATCAATCGGGACGAGCATTCATCCATGATGTAGTTTTATCCATGCTTGACGAAGGTGCGGTAGCTATCGTTCCGGTGGATACATCATTCAATCCAAAGATAAGTAATTCTTTCAGTATCGACTCGGTCCGAACCGGGAAAATAATTGAATGGTATCCAAAACATGTCAAAGTCAGAATCTACAACGACCGACGGGGAGAAAAAGAGGATATTCTTTTACCAAAAAGTCAGGTAGGAATCATAGAAAATCCATTGTATGCAATCGTCAACGAGCCAAACTCTACACTGCAGAGACTGATGAGAAAACTCAGTTTATTGGATGCGACAGATGAAAAAACGGCATCCGGTAAATTGGATTTAATCATTCAGCTTCCGTATGTGGCTAAAACTCAGGCACGTAGAGAGCAGGCTGAAAGACGGCGGAATGACATGGAAAACCAGCTCACCAATTCGAAGTATGGTGTAGCTTACATCGATGGTACAGAGAAAGTCATCCAGCTGAATCGGTCATTAGAGAATAATCTTCTCAAACAGGTCGAATACTGGACTAATATGCTTTACAGTCAGCTAGGTATTACGCAGGCAGTTCTGGACGGAACAGCTGATGAACAGACTATGCTGAATTATAACAATCGTACGGTTGAACCTATTGTAGCAGCGATTGCAGATGAATTAAAACGTAAATTTCTAACAAAGACCGCTCGTTCTCAAGGGCAGTCTATCGAATATTTCAGAGATCCATTCCGACTGGTTCCAGTCAATAATATCGCAGAAATTGCTGATAAATTCACACGAAACGAAATTATGACATCTAACGAGATAAGACAAATCGTTGGTATGAAACCAGCAGATGATCCGAAAGCTGACGAGTTACGAAATAGTAATATCAGTCAGTCTAAGCAGGAAGCGGAGAATGCTGTTCCTGTAATAAAAAATGAAGAGAGGAGAGAAAGTCAAAATGGATAATTGTGATTTTAGCGGATATGCCACTCGTAATGACTTACTCTGCGGTGACGGCGTTACTATCCGTAAAGATGCGTTCAAAGGTAATGACGGATGCGAAGTTCCATTAGTTTGGAACCATGAACATAATGATCCGAATGCAGTTCTTGGCCATGCAGTTCTGGAAAACCGCGATGATGGCGTATATGCCTACGGTGTATTCAATGACACTGAACAGGGGCAGACTGCTAAGAAACTTGTGCAGAATGGAGATGTAAGATCTCTTTCTATTTGGGCTAATCAGCTCAAAAAGATTGGTAAAGACGTTGTTCACGGAAATATCAGGGAGCTTAGTCTTGTGTTGGCTGGAGCTAATCCTGGAGCTTACGTGGATTTTGTTATGGCGCATTCTGCCGAGGGCGAAGAGGAGATGGAAGTATCATGGGATGAGAATATTATGCTCTATCACTCAGCTGATACCGAAAAGAAAGGAGAAAACAAAGTGGCTGAAGAAACCAAAAAACCAGAAACGTCAGAAGGTTCTGATGATAAAACCATCAAAAAGGTAAAAGAGGTATTGGATACCATGAATGACGAGCAGAAAGAAGCTATGTATGCTGTACTTGGCATGGCACTTCTTGATGATGATGAAGACGATGATGAAAAAGGAGGAAATGTAGTGAAACATAACATTTTTGACAACGAAGAAAGAGAGCAGGCAAATAAGTCTATTCTTAGCCACTCTGACGAAATGAAAATTGTATCTATGGCTAAGCAGAGTGGCATTGGATCACTGAGAGCGGCAATGAATATCTTTGCAGAGGAGAATGCCGGCACATTAGCTCATGGAGTATTTGACGACGAAGTTGAGAAACTGTTTCCTGAGTATGAGCTTCTGAAAAAAGGTGAGCCGGAAACTCTTACCAGAGATCAGTCCTGGATTGATACTGCTATGGCTAAAATTCATAAGAGTCCGTATACCCGTATCAAGACCCGTCAGGCTGACGCTCGTATCGCTGAGCTGAAAGCTAAAGGTTACCAGAAGAAGGGCGATTATAAGAAAGAAATGGCGAAAATCAAACTGCTGTCCCGTACAACAGACCCTCAGACAGTTTATATCAAAGATACCTTACAGCGTGACGATATCGTCGATATTACAGACTTTGATGCAGTTGCATATCAGTGGAACATTATGAGACAGACACTGAATGAAGAACTGATTATGGCTGCACTGGTTGGTGATGGTCGTGAAGACGGTGATCCGGATAAAATTCATGAAGATCATATCCGTTCTATCTGGAACGATGACGAGCTGTATACAATTCATCAGACAGTAGATTTCGATAAAGCTAAACAGGAACTTCAGGGTTCTAATACAGGTGCTAACTTTGGTGAGAACTATATCAAAGCCGAAGCTATTCTTATCGCATCTCTGTATGCGCGTGAGAAGTACAAAGGATCAGGCTCACTTGACTTCTACTGTACACCACATCTGCTTAACGTGATGCTTCTGGCTCGTGATCTGAACGGTCGTCGTATTTATGATTCTAAAGATGATCTTGCCGCAGCACTCAACATAAACTCCATTGTTACTGTTGAGCAGTTTGAGGGTCTGGAAAGAACCGATAGCGAGACTAACAAACATAAACTGCTTGGTCTGTTTGTAAATCTCGGAGACTACCAGTTCGGTGCTGCTAAGGGTGGTGAAGTATCTAAGTTCGATAACTTTGACATCGATTTCAACCAGTACAAATATCTGATGGAGACAAGACTGTCTGGTTCTCTTACAAAGGTATATTCTGCTATTGCTCTTGAAGAGAATGTAGCGTAATTATATCCAGAGGTTAGTTAAAACAAACTTTAAATATTATAAAGGAGATCAATAACATGGAAGTAATGTACATGAACGCTGGCGACAAAAATGTTGCAGTAAGAAAAGTGTATGCCAAAGCGGATGGTGTAGCATATGCGGAATCCACCTTTAAAACAAAGCTGACTCCAGATGAACTGGAAGACGCTTTCTTTAAAGGAATGGTAGTGATTGATGCTGCAGGCGTAGCTTATCACCCAATTAGTTGTAAAGTAGCTTCAAAAGTTGTGACTGTTACATATGCCACAACTGATACTACACCTACATCTGCTAAACTCGCCACAGTTAAGGCAGAGTGATTCCGGGAGGACAATTAGATGAGCAAATGGTTTGGTAAAATCGGCTATGCTGTCGCCAACGAGACGGAGCCGGGAGTATGGGACGAGACAATTCTCGAACGCGAATATTATGGTGATATGACCTATGATCGCAGAAAAAGACAGACATCTGGCGGTATTAATGACAATATCTTACTCGCGAATGTGGTTAGTATTTTAGCCGATCCATTTGCTATCGAAAATTGTTCTTACATGGCTTATGCTGAAATTATGGGTACTAAGTGGAAAATCTCAGAAGTTGAGGTTCAGTATCCAAGATTAATCTTGACTATAGGAGGTGTCTGGAATGGGGACACGACTGGAACTACAGAGCAAACTTGAAGAGTTGCTTGGGTGCAGACATGTTTACTATCAGTCCCCCGAATCGGTCAAAATGGAATATCCCGCAATAAGGTATTCCAGAAGTAGGATAGATTCAGAACGTGCTGATAATACAGCATATCTGAAACACAAACGATACGAGCTAATTGTGATATCAAGAAAACCTGACGAGCCTGTCATTGAGAAGTTGCTGGAATTACCATACTGCTCATTCGGGACAAGCTATAAATCAGATAACTTATATCACGATACGCTCGTTTTATATTTTTAAGGAGGATTAATAAATGCCTAAACTTACATGGGACCAGACTGGTGAACGTTTATACTCAACCGGCGTTAGTAAAGGAGTTCTGTTTCCGTATACAGAAGATAAATACGGTGCCGGTGTTGCTTGGAATGGTTTAACAAAAGTATCGGAAAATCCATCAGGCGCTGAGCCTACAGCTTTATGGGCTGATAATGGTAAATACCTGAATATTCTGTCTGCGGAAACATTCGCTGCTACGATTTCCGCATATATGTATCCTGACGAATTTAAGAAATGTATTGGTGAAGAAGAGGTAGTAGCTGGTATGTCTGTAGGTCAGCAGGATCATCAGATGTTCGGCTTCTCTTATCAGACAATTATCGGTAATGATACCAAGAATACAAAGTATGGATATCAGATTCATGTTGTGTATGGATGCAACGCAGCAGCAAGTCCAAAAGATTATGAAACAGTGAATGATAGTCCGTCAGCAGCAGAGATGAGCTTTGACCTCTCAACTACACCAGTTGATGTAACAGGATTCAAACCTACGGCTACGCTTTTATTTGATTCTACAAAACTTTCTAAAGAACAGATGAAAGCCGTCGAGACCGCATTGTATGGTGATGAATCTGCGGCTCCTAAACTGCCAACCCCAGACGAGTTCAAAGCTCTTATTCAGGCAGCTGTATCATAAATAAATAACAATATAACGAAAAGCTCTAACTGTGTATTCAGCTGGGGCTTTTCTTTTTTAATTAAAAAAAAAAAAAAAGGAGAAAACGACTATGTTAAAAAAGACAATTCCATATGAAGATTACAACGGAACAAAAAGAGAAGAAGATTTCTACTTCAATCTTACTGAAACTGAACTTGCTGAGATGCAGCTCGAAGTTACAGGTGGTTTAGACACTATGCTTCAGGCAATTATCAAAGCTCAGGATATTCCTACAATCGCCAAATTATTCAAACAGATTATTCTTAAATCTTATGGTCAGAAGTCTCCAGATGGAAGGCGATTCATTAAGTCTGGCGAGCTGTCGACAGAGTTCTCTCAGACTGAAGCATACAATGTTTTGTACATGGAACTGTCCCAGGATGCTGAAAAAGCAGCTGAGTTTATCAAAGGAATTATTCCTGCTAAATACAGAGAAGTAGTTGATACACCGGAACTGCCGGCGTAATAAATACGAAAAATATGGAGGATAAGAGATGCTAGAACTCGTGGTTCCGAGCGATATTAATGAGGGATGGGATGAAATAAAAGGGGAGTTTATATACGAAGAACTCAACAAGCCAAAAACCATTATGCTTGAGCATTCTCTTGTCTCTCTGTCAAAATGGGAATCCTTATGGAAGAAACGATACTTTCCGGTTGAGAATCATACAATCGATGAAATAGTGAGCTACATACAATGTATGACAATTACTAAAAATGTTGAACCGGAAGTTTACGATCGTTTGATTCACCATCAGGATTTGATAAATAGAATAACGGAATATATTAATGATCCAATGACTGCAACTACCTTTGGTAAAAATCAGAACGATAATTCAACTCGGACTGAAAACATATCATCGGAACTCATATATTTCTGGATGTTCGATAATGGTATTCCAATGGAATGCGAAAAGTGGCATTTAAACAGATTACTCACACTTATAAGAGTATGCAATGTAAAAAGAGGCTCTGGCAAGAAGATGAGTCAGTCAGAAATAATGCGACAGTATAAATCTATAAATGAAGCAAACCGAGCAAAATTCCGCTCGAAGGGGTAATTACATGTTAAAAGGAATTGACGTATCAGCATATAACGGAACTATCGACTGGGGGACGGTAGCGGCATATGGTATGGATTTTGCAATCTTACGTATTACTGAAAAAGGTAATGCAGCAGATAGTTCCTTTGAACGAAACTACAAGGGATGCATTGACAATCATATACCGGTTGGTGTTTATAAATACAGCTATGCTCTTAATGTGTCTGAAATCCAGGAAGAAGCTCGAAAAGTTCTTTCTACGTTGAACGGCAGGAAGTTAAATCTCCCTGTATGGTTGGATCTCGAATGGGATAAACAGAAAGAACTTGGAACTAAGAAGATTTCAATGCTTGCTGAGGCTTTTATCAAAGTGATAACTGATGCCGGATATAAAGCTGGAATTTACTGCAATGCTAAACAGTGGTATGAGTCTGTTATTGGAAATGATCTTAAACAGAAATATGACTTTTGGATTGCAAGTTATCCGACACATGACGATGGAACACTTCAGGAAAGATTGAGACCGAGCTATGGTGTTGGATGGCAATACAGTTCCAATGCCAAAATACCGGGAGTTCTGACAGTTGTTGACAGAAGTGTGTTTTATAAAGACTACACTAAAGAAGAGTCTAAGCCAGTCAAAATGGAGGAAATCAAAGTGAGCAAATTACAGGAGTTTATAAACCTTGGTCATTACTATGCTAATAATGGCGGAGATAAACCTTATCTTGAGAAACGTACAGCGGAATATCTCGACGATTTCCAGAAAAACGCTGGCTATAACAATTATACCAAGTTTGCCAGAGACGTAAATCGTCTTGGCCAGCCCGGATGTCAGGGACAACCATGGTGTGCTGAGTATAAATTCTGGGAGCTTGTTCAGGTGTTAGGAATCACAAAGGCTCTTAAAATTATGGGCGGCGGATTCTACAACTGTACATCAGTAATGAATCATGCAAAGGAAAATGGAACATGGCATACAAAACCGAAGAAAGGCGCTCTTGTTATATTTAGACGTGGAGCACATATTGGTTCTGTTAATAGCTACGATGAAAATTACGTATACACCAACGAAGGAAATACATCCTCCGTTCCAGGAGTAGTTGCTAATGGAGGAGCTGTCCGAAACAAGAGATATCCAATTAACGATTCTTCTATCACTGGTTATGTATGGATCAACTGGGGTGAAGAAACTTCTGCTGAGAAATGGGTTGCTACTGGAACCAGAATTTCAACAGTTGACGATCTCTACATTCGAGAAAGTCCTAATGGATATGTATTAGGGCAAATCAACGCTGGTGATAGAGTTGAAATCGATGGAACTGTATCTGGTAAATGGACGAAAGTGAAAGTGACAAATATCGGTATCGGTTGGGCTTGGACAGCTTATCTTCAGGAATCTGAACCAGTGAAACCACAGACCATCGCAAGTAAGCAGAATAAGAAAAAGAGATTATTCGTTGGTGAAGTTAAAGTTAAAGAGACCGACGTACGAACATGGGCCGGAGACGAGTATCCGACAATCAAGAAGTATCCATATCTTGCAAAAACCAATTTGGTTGATGTCATGGATTACACACAGAAAGATACATCCAGAAGCAAATGGTATTATGTCAGAATTGCAGGCAAATACTTTGGTTTTGTTAAAGCAAGTGATATTAAGAAACGATGAGGTGTTGATATGATAACTTTCAGACAAAAGGGCGATTTCTCTAATCTGTCAGGATTCCTTGAGAGAGCTAAAGAAACGGTTAATCTTGGAATTTTAAACAAGTACGGTCGTGCTGGAGTTGCTGCTCTTTCGTCTGCAACCCCGGTTGATACCGGTAAAACAGCAGCATCGTGGACATACGAGATTGTCCGTCAAAATGGGGGCGTATCTATAGAATTTCACAATACAAATGTTCAGAGAGGTATACCGATTGCAATAATCTTACAGACAGGTCATGCAACTGGTACTGGAGGCTGGGTAGAAGGAAGAGATTATATCAATCCTGCTATTCAGCCTATTTTTGACAAAATAGCAAAAGAGGCTTGGGAGGAGGTTGTTAAGAAATGAGTAAAGTAGTTGATAGCAGAGTCGTTGAAATGCGGTTCGATAATGCGCAGTTTGAGCGTAATGTTAAAACTACCATGTCGACTCTTGATAAACTCAAAGAGAAGCTGAAATTCTCCGGAGCTTCAAAAGGTCTTGATGATATCGAGAAATCTGCAAAACAGGTTGATATGTCTGGATTAGGCAGAGGTGTCGATACTATCAAAATGAAATTCTCCGCCATGGAAGTTATAGCGATGACTGCACTGTCTAACATCACTACGACAGCCATGCAGGTTGGAAAAAGTATTGCTGATGCGTTAACCATCGATCCGATTAAAGATGGTTTCACAGAGTATGAGACTCAGATGAATGCGGTTCAGACTATCTTAGCAAACACCCAGAAAGAGGGTACCACAGTCAAAGATGTCAATAAAGCACTTGATGAGCTTAATACATATGCTGATAAAACCATTTATAACTTCACAGAGATGACTCGTAACATCGGTACTTTTACGGCTGCTGGTGTCAAGCTGGATGCGTCAGTATCAGCAATTAAAGGTATTGCGAACTTGGCAGCCGTATCAGGTTCAACATCTCAGCAGGCATCCACAGCGATGTATCAGTTATCACAGGCTCTGGCCGCAGGTAAAGTTCAGCTTATGGACTGGAACTCAGTCGTTAATGCTGGTATGGGTGGACAGGTATTTCAGGATGCTTTAATCAGAACATCGGAACATCTTGGTACCGGAGCAAAAGAATATATCGAGGCAACTGGTTCATTCCGAAATTCCCTTGAAAAAGGCTGGCTTACAACAGACGTCTTAACTCAGACACTTGATCAGTTTGCAACGGCTGCTGATACTCAGGAAGAATATAACGCAGCTGTCAAAAAGTTTGTAGACCAGGGATATACCCAGGAGCAGGCAAAAGAGATGGCGGATATGGCAAAAACAGCAGGAAATGCCGCCACTAAGGTTAAAACTTTCACTCAGCTTATCGATACTTTAAAGGAAGCGCTTGGCTCAGGATGGACTAAAACATGGCAGCTTATAATCGGTGATTTCGAGGATGCTAAAGAGATATGGACCAAAGTAAGTGACGTTTTAAGCAATCTTATCAATAAATCATCGGATGCTCGTAATAAACTTGTGAAGAAAGTTATGGGTAATCCATATTCCGGTTTGCTCAAATCCATTAATGAAGTTACTGACAAGGCTTCCGGACTTCAGGAAATAGTCAACAATGTTATTCGTGGTGATTATGGGAATGGACAGCCACGATTCGATAAACTGGCTGAGCAAGGGTATAACTGGGCTCGTGTTCAGAATATGGTTAATGAGCAGCTCGGTTGTTCTTTCCGATATAACGAAGAGCTTGGTGAATCACAGGAAGATCTGCAGAAAACCCAGGCTGAAACTATTGCTCAGTTGGTTCAAATGTCCGACGCACAGTTAAAAGAAGCTGGATTTACAAAAGGACAGATTAAAGCATTACGAGGATTACAGGAAGAATCTGAGAAAACCGGTGTTCCGATACAGGATCTCATAAATACCATGAGTCAGATGAGCGGCCGTGACTTATTATTTGGCTCATTCGAGAATATCGGAAAAAGTATTTTTAATCTTTTTTCTGAACTGAAGAAGGGTTGGAATGACGTATTTAATCCTCCGTCAGCTTATACTCTCTATAACATCCTTTATGCAATTTATAACAAAACTGCTCAATTAGCGGTGTTTACTGAAGATCATGGCGAGGAACTTCGTCGTACAATGGCTGGCTTGGCCGCAGTCCTTGATATAATCAAAATGACTGTCGGTGGGGCATTGAAATTCGGTCTCAAAGCACTTAACGCAATACTCAGTGCGTTCGGAATGGACACACTTGATCTCACCGCCAACCTTGGGGATTTATTGGTCCAGTTCGACAAATGGCTTAAAGTTGTCGACCCGTTTGAGGCAGTTGCTGAGAAAGCTGGAGAAGGAATCAAGTTCCTGATTGATAAAATCAAAGAGCTGTATGAATACCTTAATAAGGTACCTCAGTTTAACAAATTCTTTAATAGTTTTAAGAATATTGATATTACAAAATTTGTAACTGATATATTTAACGACATAGAGAATTTTGATTTCGATAAAGCGTGGGATAACCTTGCCAAGAAAGTAAATGGAAATAAAATAGGTAAAACCATTATTGATGGTCTTAAAAAGGGACTCAACGAAGGTATTACGGCAGTTCCTGATATTTTAATTTCTATTGGAAAGGCAATCCTCGATTCTATCAAGGAAGTTCTTGATATCAATTCACCATCCAAAGAGACTTTCAAAATTGGTGAGTGGACCATAGAAGGTTTACTTAACGGTCTCAAGAATAAGGCTTCAGATGTTATAGACTATCTGAAAGGTCTTGGTGGAAATATACTCGATGCCCTTAGCAATGTTGACGTAGATTGGGGTAGTGTTATAGCAGTTAGTTCTATCGGAGGACTTGTTTACGGTGTAAATAAATTAATGGATGCTGCATCTAAGTTTGCGTCACCGTTTGAAGCTATCGCCTCTGTGATGGACGGACTTGCCGATATCGAAGCAAGTGTTTCTAAGAACATTAAAGCTAATGCCTTTAAAACAAAGATGGATGGCATAAAGCAGTTTGTCACATCTCTGGTTATCGTGGCTGGTTCCATTTATATTCTTGGAAAACTTGATACCAAAACGCTTGCTCAAGGCGGATTGGCTACAGCAGTTATCGCTGGTGTGCTTGTTGGAATCGCAGTTGCCATGAGTAAAATAACGGCAGCATCAGCAACTATAGATAGACATGGCATCAAGATTGACGGATTAAAAGCCGGAATTACTTCTATCGGAACTGCAATATTGCTTATCGGCACCACTGTCAAAATACTTGGTGGTATGGATTTAAAAGACATGGAGCATGGCTTTGCTGGCTTAGCTGGAATTGTTGCTTCGCTGGCTGTCATAATAGCTACTTTCGGTATTTTTGTCAAAGATGAAAGTTCTAAGAATATAGATAAGCTCGGCAAAATGATGAAAAATATGGCTACGGCTATGTTACTTATGGCCGGTGTCGTGAAAATAATCGGGATGCTTTCAGCTGAGGAAATACTCAGAGGGGTTGCTTTTGCTACTGGTTTTTCGGCATTTGTTTTGATAATGGGATTAATAGGAGCCAAATGTGGGGAAGGTGTTGCCAATCTTGGTGATGGTCTGAAATCTCTTGTTATTGCTATGGGTATGCTGGTTGGTGTAACCAAGCTAATCGGATATCTGTCCATTGGTGAAATTGCTAAAGGCGCGGTTTTTGCCGGATCGTTTTTAGCATTTATTGAAATTCTCAAACTCATAAGCAAATCTGACGATGGACAAGTCATGAAGGGTTTAACCAGATTATTATTATCTGTATCCATATCAACAGCACTCATGGCTGGAGTAGTGAAGTTGGTGTCTTATCTATCAGTTGGTGAGATGATCAAAGGTGGCGTTTTTGTAGCTGCATTCACAGCTTTTGTGTATGCCCTTGTAAAAGTTACTACAATAGCAAGCGATCAGCAAACTGCAAAAATAGCTGCTTCTATATTATCTATGTCAGTAGCGGTTGGTATTTTGGCGGGCGTTTCGGTTCTTCTTGGTATGATAAGTATTAAGAATCTTGCGAAAGGCGAGACCGCTATCGCATTGCTATGTGGAATGATGGCGGTCATGGTTCGTCAGTTGCGAGGAGCGAACGATGTCGGCAAGAGTCTGACCGGAATGGCTATTGCAATTGGCGTTATGGCGGCATCTGTGGTCGCGCTTTCTTTTGTGAAAACGGAAAAACTGGTAAGTGCCACATTAGCTATATCAACCATGATGGGGATGTTTGCTGTGGTTGAAAAAGCTTCTTCTGTAGCTACAACATCCATAAAAACCATAGTTGTCATGACTGCTGTTGTGGCAGCGCTCGGCGGGTTACTTGTATTGATGAGCAAATTCAATTTTGATGTGTCAGCATCCAATGCTACAGCTCTATCGGCAATGATGCTTGGTTTAGCAGCTGCAACCGCAGTGTTAGGCAGGATTGAAAGCGTCGATAAAAGTGCATTAATTGCCGTTGGGATAATGACAGGTGTATTGGCTGGAGTAGCTGTCATACTCGGCATAATGGATAAGCTCGATATATCTGCAAGCATCCCTAATGTTATAGCTTTATCAATTATGTTAAATGCTATATGCGCTGCAGCATTGATAGCGAGTAAGATACCTCCGATACCGCCAAGTGCTTCATTATATATTGCAGCATTTGTTGGAATAATTACCGCTTTGGGTGCGGTTATAGTAGCTGTAGCAGGCGTTATAGATCTTATTCCAGGCGTTGAAGAGTTTCTTGACGGCGGTATAAAGATTCTGGTCAAAATAGGAACTGGTATAGGCGAATTTGTAGGAAGTCTTGTTGGCGGCGTAATGGATGGAATTGCCGTTGGAGCTACGAAAGATTTACCAGAAGTTGGTAAAAATATAGCAGAATTTCTTAAAGCATTTTCCGGAATGGATAATTCTGTAAAAACTGGCATTGAGGTATTTGCCGATGCTGCTGGAGCTATTTTAAGTTTATCTAAATCAAACATTCTTGATGGGATTGCTAATAAACTTGGTTTTAATACTGGTCTCGATAATTTTGGTGAACAGGCGAAATCTTTCGGTAAAGCTATGCACGCATTATCGGATTCTTTAACAGGTGAGAATGTAATTGATACAGAAGCTGTTAAAGGCGTGGCGAAAGTTGGTCAGCTGCTTGCCGCATTAGCTAATGACATTCCACCTCAACCCGGTGATATCCTTAAAAAGTTTGTATTTAGCCAGAATCTTGGTGAATTTGGTAAACAGGTAGAAACATTTGGCAAAGCAATGAGTGCAATGTCTAAAGCAGTGTCTGGTGAGAATGCAATTGATACAGATGCTGTTAAAGGTGTGACGAAAGCCGGTAAAATGTTATCTGCATTAGCGGATGATATACCACCGCATCCTGGAGATATTCTTGAAAAATTTGTATTCAGCAAGGATCTTGGTGAATTTGGTAAACAGGCAGAAGCATTTGGCAAAGCTCTTAGTGCTATGTCGAAGGCTATCACAGGCGAAAATGCAATTGATGTGAATGCTACACAAAACGCTGTAAATGCTGGTAATTTACTGTCAGCATTAAAAGATAATTTACCAAAAGATCCGGGAGCGATTCTTAGTTTATTTACGGAAAATAAGAATCTCGGAAAATTTGGAGAGCAGGCACAGAAATTCGGCGAAGCTATAAGTGCTATGTCTAAAGCTATTACGGGTGAAAACGCAATTGATACAGAAGCCGTATCCAATGCTAAAAACATAGGTACTATGATGACCGAACTGCAGAAAGCATTACCGAAAGACGAATGGTTCGACGGAGTTATGCAGCTTGATGATTTTGGTAGTGATATCAGTGCCTTTGGTCAGGGGTTGCTTGTTTACAATGCTAATGTTGCAGACATAGACTTTACTAAAGTTAGCGCATCAGTATCTCAAGCTAAACGAATGGTATCACTGGCCAATAGTATATACGGCAACTCATCCAATATCGAAAGTGGAATTAAGACGTTCAAGGATTTCGAGGATATCGGTGAAACGATAAAAGATTACAGTGATGATGTATCTAATACCAATATTGATAGCATATCCAATTCTATTTCGATAGGATTCAGATTAAAAACATTCATTTCAAGTCTGAAAGATATTAATACGACCGGCATCACGAGTTTTAAAGAGGCTGTGAGTAAACTTGGTGAAGTTGAACTCGGTAGTATTAAGAATACGCTAAACGAATCGGCTAAAACATTTTCGACGAATGGTTTAAGTATTGTTGAGGCATTGAGCAGCGGAATGACCATGAGAAGGTCTAAAGCTATATCAGCAATGAGCAATATAGTTAACGATGTGCAGAAAACAATTACCGATAGAAACGAAAACTTCAAGAAAACGGGTGTGGCGTTGATCAGTATGCTTGCTGTTGGAATGGCGGCTCAGAAAGAACATGTTAAGAATATTGCATCTCAGGTTGCTATAGCATCTGCAAACGGAGCTCTTAATCCGGCATATTCTTATATGAATAATAACGGAAGAAATCTCGGTTTAGGTTTAGTCTACGGTGTGTTATCAATGCAACAGTCGGCTTATAACGCTGGCTTTGCTTTAGGACAAGCTGCGGTCAGAGGCGAGCGTGCCGGTCAGCAATCACATTCACCGTCCAAAGCTACATATCAATCCGGTATTTGGCTTGGTGAAGGCATGATAAATGGCTGTCGTGATATTGCCACAAAAGTATTCAGTACCGGTAAGAAACTTGGTACTGGCATAGTGGACTCCGTATCCGAAGCTATGCAGTCAGCTGAAGATATATTTGATTCCACAGTTGATGTAGCTCCTGTAATCACGCCGGTAGTTGATTTAACCGATATTCAAACCGGAGCTGCCAGAATCACAAGTATGTTCAATAATCCGTCAGTAACGCCAATGACAAACATCAGAGCTATTTCCGGAATGATGGATAATCGTCAAAATGGAAATAATGAAGATGTGGTAAATGCCATTAATGGACTTAAAAAGAGTATCGGTAATGCCGGAAATACTTATAATAACATTTCTGGAATTACTTATGATAATGGCAGTGCTGTTTCAGAAGCTATCGAAACATTGGTAAGAGCAGCTAAGATAGAGAGGAGGAGATAGTCATGTCTCAGTTTTCAGACGGCACATCTGGTTCATCTTCACTAAATGATGTTTTTACTGATGGCTCTGAATATACAACCAATCTCAGCGCCCAAGTTCAAATCACTGAATTTGGGCTTGAGAAAGGTACAACTCGAAACGTATTTATAAAATGGACATGGAATCAGCTACATACAAAAGAATTTCGTGTTGTTTGGTATTATTTTACCGGGCAAGGAACATCCTTTGTTGGAAGCGATGCCAGAATAACGAATAAATATTCTTCGTATAATGCACCATCTAATGCGACAAAAGTAAAAGTAAAAATACTTCCAATAGCCGACAGTCGTAAGATTGGAAATTATACTGCAGCATATTGGACAGCCAAGTGGACGACTTTAAGAGAATATAGTTTCAAAAATAATCCACCAACAGCTCCGTCGGCTCCGTCAGTCACAATTAGTGATAAATATAAACTTACGGCATCACTTGCTAATGTTAACTCAGATACTGAGCAAATCGAATGGTATGTTGTAAAGAATGATAAAACAAAATTCTACTCAGTAAAAACAAAAGTGAATAAAAATGCCGCGTCAATGACTTGTACTATTGATGCTGGCGGGACATATAAGGTTAAATGTCGAGCTTGGAAGGGAAGCCAATACAGTGGTTGGTCTGAGTATTCGGGTAATGAAGGTACTGTTCCGACTGGAGTTGGTGAGATTACTCGTCTCGAAGCTTTTTCAGAAACAGGTGTACTGGTCGATTGGACTGGTGTTAAAAACTGTACCGGATATGAAATCCAATACACGACTCGACAGGGATATTTTGACAGTAACCCTAATGAAGTCAAAAGCCAAACTGTTCCGTCGAATATCAGTCATGCTGAAGTAACTGGCCTTGAGTTAGGACAGACATATTTCTTCAGAGTCAGAGCTACAAATGATCAAGGAAATTCTCCTTGGAGCAGTATCAAATCAATAACCCTTGGTAAAGATCCGACAGCTCCGACAACATGGTCATCGACTACGACGGCTATAGTTGGTGAGGAGCTTGTTCTTTATTGGGTACACAATGCTACAGATGGCTCTTCGGAGAAGCAGGCGGAACTTGAGTTGAATGTCGATGGAACTATCACAACCGAAACCATCGTGAATACAGCAACAGGCGACGACAAAGATAAGACTAAAAGTAAGAAGATAAATACGTCAAAATGGAGTGAAGGAACCACTCTAAAATGGCGTGTTCGAACTATGGGAATTACTGGAAATTATGGAGAATGGTCTGTCCAGAGAGTTGTAAACATTTATGCGCCCGCCACGTTACAACTCAATGTGACAGATTCTTCCGGAAGTGATATTTCTACTATTACGTCATTTCCTTTTTATATTAAAGGAATAGGTGGTCCGAGCACTCAGAAAGTTCTTGGATACCACGTATCAGTAGTGGCTTTGGAAGGATATAATACGGTTGACGAAACTGGTATGGCAATTATCGTCGCTAAAGGTCAGGAGATATTTTCACGATATTATGACACTAGCGGAGAACTGTTACTTGAATTACATGCTGGGAACATCGATCTTCAGAATAATGTTAGTTATCGAGTTATCTGTTCGGTTGCCATGGATTCAGGATTATCGGCAGAGAGAAATGAAGATTTCACAGTAGCGTGGACCGAAATGACCTATTCGGTTAATGCTGAGATGGCATACAGTCCAGAGACATATTCATTTCTTATCAGACCATATTGTCTTGATAAAAATAATAATCCTGTGAGCGACGTTACTCTTGCAGTATATAGAAGACAGTTTGATGGAGAGTTTGTTGAAATTGCATCCGACCTTGAAAATTCATCGAATCGGTTTGTTACTGATCCACACCCTGCGTTGGATTTCGGACGATATCGTGTTGTGGCTAAATCTAAATCAACTGGGGCTATCAGTTATTACGATATGCCGGGCTATCCCATCAACGAATCTGGAATTATCATCCAGTGGGAAGAGCAGTGGCAGAACTATATCACATCTGAAATAAACGAAAATGACACGTATGCTGAACGTCCTTGGTCTGGTTCAATGGTGAGGCTACCATATAACGTAGACGTGTCAGACGATAGCGATTCAGATGTATCACTTGTCGAATACATAGGTCGAAAACATCCGGTGAGCTACTATGGGACTCAGGTCGGACAAACTGCAAATTGGAATACCGATGTTCCGCGTAGAGATGTAGAGACTCTTTATGCTTTGAGAAGATTAGCTGCATACCAAGGGGATGTATATGTCAGGGAATCAAGCGGGAGCGGTTATTGGGCTCATGTTAATGTGTCAGTAAGCAAAAAGCATCAAAATGGGGTAGTCCCAGTTACAATAAAAGTAACTAGAGTTGAGGGAGGGATTTAATATGCCAGATTGGACCAAATCAATGGAACAATCTTTTGAATATTATATTGTAGACCCTGGTACTTGGCGTGACCAAAAGAAACTCGACAATATACTTGACGGCACAATTGATGGAGATTTGGAGGCTGAAACGCTTGGTTCTGCAACATTTAATATAAGCGATTCAGTTGGGGAATGTTATATCAGACCCTATCTTGTTACTCGTCAAAATGGAATTACAGAAAGGTTCCCTATGGGAGCTTTTCTCGTTCAGACTCAGAAAACAGAGTTCGATGGTAAGTATACAAAGGTTCCAATCGATGCGTATACACCTTTATTAGAACTAAAAGAGAATTTGCCGCCACTGGGATATTCGATAATGAAAGATTCTAATATTATGGACTATGCATACAGACTCACCAGAGAACGAGTTAGGGCACCTGTTGTTCAAACATCAATAGATGAAAAATTATATTCTGATTTTGTGGCTAACACGGACGATACATGGCTTACATTCATCAATGACCTGATGGCGAATGCTAAATACCAATTTGGTCTTGATGAATTAGGTCGTGTTATTTTTATGCCTAATCAGGACGTCGATTGCTTACAACCGGTATGGGAATTTAATGACGATAATAGTTCCATTCTTTATCCAGATCTCAGCACAAATAGGGATATGTATGGAATCCCGAATGTCGTTGAGGTTTCGTATTCAGGCGCTACAGAAAATTATTATGCAAGGGTTGTAAATGACAATCCGAATAGTCCTGTATCAACAGTAAATAGAGGACGAGAAATAACCCATAGGGTTACAAATCCTGAATTTGCCGGCAAACCAACAGAAGGTCAGATAGAGATTTACGCGAAGAATCTTCTTAATCAATTGTCATCAATTGAGTACACTGTAACTTTTGCTCATGGTTATTGTCCTGTGAGACTTGGTGATTGTGTTCGATTAAATTATTCAAGGGCAGGAATAAATGGAGTAAAAGCCAAAATAACAAAGCAATCTATTGCATGTAAACCGGGATGCAAAGTTACAGAAACGGCAATATTTACCAAGAATCTATGGAGGTGATCGTGTGGAGTTATCAAAAGTCATAATAGATGATTTTGCGAAAGTGACAAATGACGATAGGCACATTTCTCAAAATACTACGCTTTATGGAACAATCAAAGTAAACGGCGATAAAAACTATGTTCAATTGGACGGTTCAGATCTTCTCACGCCCTGCTCATCAAGCGTTAACGTCAAAGATGGTGAAAGAGTTATGGTTGTTGTTGGCGGACATGAGGTAGTTGTTACCGGAAACATGTCTTCTCCAGCGGCAAGACTTGGTGATGTTGATGACGCCAAAAAAGAGATAGGGGAGACGGTAGATCAATCATTAGATGCATATGATGTAAAACTCGCTCAAATGAATGAGTTGGCAGCTAACACCTTAGGGTTTTATTATACAGAAGAGAAAGCTGCTGACGGTTCAATCATAGCGTATCGTCATGATAAAGCAAAATTGAGTGAATCAAAAATCATTTATAAAAATGGAATTGATGGGTTCTTTTTATCTGTGGATGGCGGACAAACATGGAAAGCAGGGTTTGATAGTAATGGCGATGCCGTTCTGAATATTCTCTATGCCATCGGTATTCAGTCAAAATGGATTAATACAAGAGGTTTTACTGCTACAGATAATAGTGGCAAAGAGACTTTTAAAATTGATGAGAATACTGGGTCAGTATATATTGACCCAAATACGTTCATGTTAGGCGATAAAGGAATTGCTGATACAATAAATGGTATTGTTTCAGACGCGTCCACAGTATTCATGTTGTTGAGTAATGAATATCAAGGCATCGTAACTGACGCAAATGGTAATATTGTCGGCGACTTTCCGAATTGCCAAACAACCATCACGATTATGTCTGGAAATGATGATGTGACATCAGAGGCAACTATTCAACCAACACTGAAAAAAGGACTGACTGGTGAATGGGATGCTGAGACTTTCACATATACTGTAACAGGTTTAACCGAGGATAATTGTTATATCGAGTTTACTGCTTTATACAATGATTCCACAGTTAAAAGGAGATTTACTGTATGCAAACAAAGATATGGTAAAGATGGAGAAAACGCGGTATCGCCAGTCGTATCGGTTGAAAAGAAAGACGGCAAGACGATAATTTCTATTACCGATAAAACCGGAACTCATACTCAGGAAGTCCTTGATGGAGCTAATGGTACACCAGGTCCAAAAGGAGAAGACGGTAAAACTTCTTATTTTCATGTTAAATATTCTGACGATGGAGGAATGACGTTTACCGATAATGCTGGTGAAAAAGCTGGAGCATATATTGGAACTTATACTGACCATATAAAAGCAGATTCAAATATTGTGTCTGATTACACTTGGGTTAAGATTGAAGGAAAAGACGGGGTGTCTCCTACAATTACTGTCACTAAGGAGAACGGTGTCGTAACGATTGTTACAAAAGATAAATCACATACTTACACCCAAAAAGTCCTTGACGGTACTAATGGTACTCCAGGAGCAAACGGAACAAACGGACAGACTACGTATTTTCATTTAAAATATTCAAACGATGGTGGTAAAACATTCACTTCGAACAATGGAGAAGATGTCGGTTCATACATTGGAACATATACTGATTTCGTAAAAGAAGATTCAGATACACCATCTGATTATACCTGGGTGAAAATCAAAGGCGAAAACGGTAAAGACGGTAAAGATGGTATAAATGGTACGAACGGAAAAGGTATTTCTGAGATACATACCTATTATCAGGCAAACAATCAAACATCAGGTATATATGCGTATTCGAGCGGTTGGAGCGAAGCATTTACTGCCCCGAACTCAAGTTCTAAATATTTATGGACATATCAGAAAACCATTTATAACGATGGAAGTAGTGAATCAACATCTCCGCACATTATTGGAACGTATGGTAAAGACGGAAAAGATGGGTCTACTTTATCATCGTCTGAAATTTGGAATCTTTTGTTACAACAAAATACTGATTTTATGTATAAAGGAAGTGACGGAAAAATCTACTTGAAAGCCACTTATATTGATACTGGAGATTTTTGCGGATGGCAGGCCGATAGGATTAATAAACGTCTAACAGCTACTGCAACAGATTCCGGATCAGATGGCGACATTGATCTTAGCTATGGAGGGCAAGTTATATTAGATGCTAGTAAAGCAATGGTGAAAACCGAATCTCCATATAGTGTATACGGAGGATATAATTACGCTGCTTTATGTGGAAACCAAGTGGTGGCTAATACTGCAAAAATATTTAGTTTCTTAAATAATGCAACCTTCAGTAAATCAATCACCGCCGAAGGAAGTATAACAGGAAAAAACGGTCTGAGCATTTCAATTGGAAACGTAGTATTTAACAAAAAACTTAACGTTGGCGACAGATTGACCGTACTCGAACAGATATACGCTCCTAATACACTTGCCGGATCTGGACAAACATTATGTTTGTCATCTGGTGGTTTTATAAAGAAATCATCTTCGTCTAAGCGTTACAAAAAGCACGTCTCATTTATTAAAGATACAGATGTCAAGAAACTATACGAATTGCGACCTGTATACTTCAATTATAAGGAAGGAATCCTTGATGACGATGATGAAGATTGTCATAGAACTATACCAGGTTTCTATGCTGAATTGGTCGATAAGTATTTTCCAGAAGCAGTCGTACATGATGGAAAAGGACGTGTTGAGGATTGGGATGTAAGAAAACTTGTCCCGGCAATGCTGAAGCTTATTCAGCTACAAAAAGAGCAATTGAATAGACAGGAAGAGCGTCTGTCCAAAATAGAATCTATTCTTAATATTAAGGAGGAATAATTATGGATTTTTCAATGTTAAAAGATCATTTCGTTGTAGTCGTCGTATTGGCATGTTTAATTGTTGGATACATAATCAAGCATACCTCGTTTCTCAAAAAGATTCCGAACGATGATATTCCGGCAATCCTTGCTGTGATTGGAGCGGTGCTCAATGGAGCGGTGAGCGGTTGGAGTATAGAAAACGTCGTCTACGGTGCTTTCATGGGGTTAGCGTCAACTGGTTTACATCAGGCGTTTAAATCATTCATAGAAGGCAAATCTGATTTTGATGAAGATATTATTAATAAGGAAGCGAAATCTAAGGAGGACCTCAATGACTGAGTTCGCTATTACATCAGGTCAGCTTATGTGGCTTTGTACATTGATCGCTGGTCTATGGAGTGTAATTAAAATTATCAAGGAAATCCGTAAGCCGAATGATGATTTGAAAAAAACAGTCGCCAGACATAGTGAACTTCTTGATAATGATAATAAGCGTCTTAAAGAGCATGAAGAATCCAACCACATGATTCTGAAATGTCTACTGGTAATCATCAATCATGAAATCACTGGTAATGGGATAGAGACCATGAAAGAAGCCAGAGACGACTTGCAAAAATATTTGGTCGATAAATAGTAAATGAAAGGGAATAATAGCAGTATGTTTGTCATTTATTTGTACCATACCGCCAATATTCCCTTTAAATACGGCATTCTCTGTTTCCATTGAGGAAGCTGCTAAGGCTGGAAAGTTCTAATCAAACCTTTTTAATCAAAGAGTCAACAAACCTAGAAAGTACCGTAGTTCCAAGGGCTGCGGTACTTTTCTTAGTTTAGATCAAAAAATGAGAAAGTAATTTGAGACACGGTGAGAAGCCTTGAAAATGGCAAGATAGGCAAACAGGTAGGTAACAAGTAGGCAACAGAGCGAAGGAAACAAAAAGAAGAGCCGATCACAGGAAAAGAAATGCCGCAACCACAAGGGTTACGGCATTTTTTCTAGTGTGCCGAGCATGGCACTAATCTTACTGGTGAAAGTCCAGTCACGGGTATTTACCGCCAAGTGTAGTGAACCACAAGTCGGTACCAGTAATGGTATGGATGAAGGAAGTGGTGTAACAAAGTTCTTGAGCCTACGTACAGAAACTTGATAAGGCGATTAGGTGGGTAAGGTTGCTAGACAAACCAAAGCCCAAAAGGTAAACGTAAACCGAAGTTGTAAATCAAGAGGTTGTGGAACGAAAGATTAGCGTCTTACCTCGGGAGACCCTACTCACATACTGAAAGGTATGGTCGAAAAAAGGTTTAGAGAGGGAGTCAGATGATGTCATAGTAGGCGAAAGCCGAAGGACTGAAACGATTTATAGTACGAATCGTTATGTTTAAAATAATACATGAGCCAGAAATCGAGTGGACAGGAAAAGTAGGAACGTAACCGAGGAATACTGTTTATACTTAGAGGGGTGTTATGTATGAATTTTAGGATAAGTCAGAGGAGTAACAACAATGGAATTGATTGAAGTGATCTTGTCAAAAGAAAATCTGAACAGAGCCTATAAAAAGGTAGTTGCCAATAAAGGTGCGAGTGGTGTTGATGGAGTTACTGTAGAAGAACTGGGAGATTATATAAGGAAGAACAGAGAGAAAATCGTTACATCTCTTAGAAACAGAACATATATACCGAAACCAGTCCGAAGAGTATACATTCCGAAAGACAATGGTAAGAAAAGACCATTGGGAATACCCACAGCACTTGACAGAACTATCCAGCAGGCAATAGCACAGCCTATATCTGATATTTATGAAGAGATATTCAGTGACTATAGTTATGGATTCAGAGCCGGAAGAAGTTGTCATGATGCCATTCGACAGGCATTGGAATACTTGAATGATGGGTATGAATGGGTAGTGGATATAGATATAGAACAGTTTTTTGACAAGGTAAATCACGACAAATTAATTCAGATACTAAGAGAACAAGTAAATGACAGTACCACATTAAATCTGATTCGGAAATATCTGAAAGCAGGTGTAATGGAAAACGGCTTGGAAAAAGCAACTATTACCGGCGTGCCGCAAGGAGGTCCTCTTTCAGTCGTATGTTCAAATGTCTACTTGGACAAGCTGGACAAAGAACTGGAACATAGAGGACTCCGCTTTACAAGGTATGCAGATGATGTATTAATTTTCACTAAAAGTGAAATGGCGGCTAACCGGGTGATGAACTCCATAAGTGATTGGCTGGAACGGAAACTATTTCTAAAAGTAAATGCAACAAAAACGAAAGTAGTCAGACCGATGCGAAGCAAATACCTAGGATTCACATTTCTGAAAAACGGTGGAGAGTGGAAAGTAAAACCTACCAATGAAAAGAAAAAGAAGCTTAAAAAGAAGCTGTGTGAATATCTGAAGAGAGGGAAAGCAATAGCAAGACCTCTTGTGGTTACAATCAAGCGAGTAAATGAGATTGTGCGAGGATGGATTAATTACTTTAGAATCGGGTTGATGAAGCAATTTGTGGAAGAGCTTGGACAGTGGCTAAGACACAAAATAAGAATGATAGTCATGAAGCAATGGAAGAAGCCGAAAACCATCTACAGAAACCTAAGTTATCTAAACTGGAAGAACCGAAACGGATACAGTCAGGAAGATATTCATAAAGTTGCGAATTCAAGACTTGGGTGGTATAGAAGAAGTGGAATGAACGTGGTGAATTTCATTATCAGTAAAGATTTACTTGAAAATAGGATAAAAGATGGAGCTGGTCTGCTCAATCCCTTATCCTATTACTTAGCAAAAGTTGGAATATAAGTTGTAGAGCCGTATACGAGATCCGTACGTACGGTTCAATGGGAGGGGCGAGATAATTATTCTCCCTCTACCCTATTTTTTCACGCTCCTTTCTTATAACAGATGGCTTATTGTAAAATACCGCAAATAACAACTTTCCCCTTGTTATTTGTATTTACAACCAGCGTTGCGGTTGTATTAAGCTGCCACCTAACTTCGTTATTTCCGCTTATGTCGGGTTCTCCCCAAACTTCAATCAGTTGATTTATGGAATACCCTACAATAAGCTGATTAACTTCTGCTTCTTCCATTTGAGCGATTGAAGAAAGCTCTGGAATATTCTTTGTGCTTTTCGGGGAAACAAACATATACAGGGCTATTGCAATACACAACGCAATTACAATGCCTACAACTGTGAAAAGTCTGTTTTTTTTCATGCTTTTATCTCCTCGTGTCCTTTTACCTATATAACGGTCAAGATCAAAAATGGGGACAGACTTTTTTGAAATTATTTTTCATATCCTGTTAATGGGTTGTCACTTTCCTGCGCAACATTCTTGTGGTACAATTTGTAACAAGCAGTCGCTGCAACGAATACCCATAATGTGCAAGAATAAATTTACTTGCTCACTTAGAATGGATGGCTGCAGGGCTATCCATGAGGAAACTTATATGATGATACTCCTATTTAGTGTTTTGAATGATGAACAACGTGCACTGGTAGAGCGGATATTCCATGAGCATCATATCCACTTCCAGCGCATTTCGTTTAATATTGTGAAGTCAGAGGAAACCGCAGAAGATGTCGTTTCCACCGCATTTATAAAAATCATGGACAATATCGAAAAAATTTCTGATTTACCCG